>JGI2924J29684_1078775_pt1 | contig 274075 bp, 215 predicted proteins | sample BenlonsequencITS_FD_29684 | JGI IMG/M metagenome (IMG submission 29684) | reverse complement strand
CCAGCCGGAACGTGAGAGAGACAACGCCGTACGCTTCGACCGACAGCAGCCTTGTCAAGATCGGAAACGTAATGAATCCCAGGACGATCAACGAGCCTCGACCCGCCAGGTAGTTGACGATGTCCTGCATCAGCTTTGGTGGGTTGCTGCTCAAGATGCACCACCCGGCTGAGGGAAGCAGCCACGTCCCTTGACCGAAGGATCCCGCAACACCATAAACGCGGATGTCCTGTAAATCACCCGATAACGTGAATCCAGAGGCGCATCATGCAGCAAAGTACGATAGGCAGACTCGTACTCCGCTGCGGCGTCGATGTGTCTCCAATCCGAATCAAGGATCAGGTACTCATAGACGGCGCTGTGATACTGCTGCAACCGGTGCGTCTGGTAAAGACAATCGCGATTCGCAAGTAAGGGGAGAAGGTAACGAGGGGCCGCCACCGAAGCGCCAGCCGGTACAAAGGCGGCAACTCTCCGGGCCTCGCCCGTCCACGCCTTCATACGCAGCTCGTCCTCCTGGAGGGCCCCAGTCAGGAAAACCAGTGTGCCAAGACTGAGAGAAAGAAAAACTAGCGGAGGCACACGCGCACTGCGAAGTCCAAGGTGTGCCAGCTTTGCGGGCAGACCGCGACCGGTTGCACACAGCAAAGCGCTGATGAAGAGCAGCACTGACGGTACAACCGAGTACTGAGCAGCAATAACAGTGGTGATGCATCGCCCCGGGCCGGCGAGCAGATTGATCGCCAGAAACGGCAAAGAGGTTAGCACCAAAGGGCTTGCAAAAGGCAACAGCAATCCAGTTGGTGTCAACAGTTGCTTCAGGTAGACAAGGTTGTTATGCGGCAGCAGGGTCGTTTGTGGACTGCTGCAAACGCGAGTGAGCATCTGAGCGGGAGTCTGTCCGAGGTGACTGAAGCATGCGTCTGTCACGAAGGAAGCACCATGCAACGCATGCGGCAGCACATAAAGATAAGAGAGCGCTCCCCATACCACCCCTCCAAGCAGTGGTGTGAGAACCCAGCGACTGTTCTTGCGCTGAAGCAGCGCAACACAGGCAAGCATGATCGCAAACAGTGCTAGGTCCTCCCGGACTAGCAGCGTGAGTCCGAGCCAGCACAGGAACTGTCGATACTCACCGCGCAGGTAAAAGAGAAGCGTATACAGGAGCGGAAGCGCAACAAAGCTCAAAGGATAGAAATCAAAACTAGTTTGGTAGTAGATCGCCGGTAAGAAGAGAAAAGCGGCTCCCCACAGTCGCGCATTCTTATCTGCTGTATAGATGCGGGCGATGTGGTACGCCGGAAAGATGCATGCGACCATCGCTACATTGCGCAGCACAAGCAGTGTGATCGGGCTGGGAAATAATGCATAGAACGGTAAAAAAAGAAACATAATGGGCGAGTTGTGCCCCGCGAAATCGGTCGTTACGGTGTGTGAGTAAAGAAGATCTTGCAGCAGTGAACCCCAGAACAAATGACCGTTAAGCGTGGTGTGCATAATCTGCGCAAAGTAAGCCAGATCCTGCCCAACATATCCCAGGACGTAATACTTTCGGACTGCAAGCGCCGTGACCCCGGCAAAGAAAGTCCCAGCGATTATCCAAAACAACAGCCCACTCCCGCGTGCGCTGCGACGCTCATTTGCGACAGTCTCTTCTGGGCCAGTCGCCAGCATCACCCACAGTGCAGTGACGATCGCAAACAGAAGAGCCGACCGGAGGCCTGGCGGACGCACCCTTCCGATGTACTCCGGTACGAACAAGAGCAGCAACGTAAAAGCAACGGACGATCTGGAAAGCGACAGCACCACCGTTCCGGATCGGCTGTTCACAGCGCCGATGGCGGCGATCGTAGTGCATGCGCCACCGACGCACAGAAATGCAATGGCCACACCAGGCAGACCTAGCGACCGGAAGAAGGCAAGCCACAGCCAGACCCCGACGGAGACCGCCCCCAGTAGCACTGAGAACAGCGGTCTCCAGGCGAGAAGTGCACGAACGTCCAGCCGTGTTCGCCGTAAGCTAACCAGGAACGAAGTCATAGGTATGCCTTGTCGTTTACTGCTGTACGGTTACGTTGCTGAAGCTGATAGGTCGCGACGAGACATCGAGTGCGATTGCACCCGATGACAAGGTGCTGTCTGACGCACTGATAACTAACTTCGCGTCGTAATACACCATGATCTGGTTACCCGTAAACTGCAGTCGCACAGTGTGAGGCGCAGTGTCCAGAACCAGCGCGGCCGACTGTGCCAGCGTGGACAGTCCGGCCGTATCGATGTTCCATCCAGTCGTCCGGTAAAGAACAATCTTGCTGTCCGCCGGGTACAACCAGACTGCATAAGAAGCACCAGTGGCGAGGTTCACACGCCCACGGATACCACCCGGATAGTTCAATTGATTGGTGAGCGTGATCTTCGTGGAGACGCTGTAATCCGTCCAGGAAGAACTGCCGGCGTATTGCTGCGTGTGTCCGCCGCCGTTGTAGGTATAGCTGCCGTTGCTAATTGACCAGCCGGAGGAAAGACCCAGCGGCGAGGCGGTCCACTGGGTGTCGCCGACAGGGAAGTTGTCCTGGAACAGCAGGCTTCCCAGATGCAGTGTGACCGGCAATGTCAGAGTCGAGGCGGCGTTGGTCGAACTCAGCGTAACGTTTGCAACCGTCGTCCCGGCAGCAAGGGCAGACGTAGCTGGTGTGAGCGTCAGGTTTCCCGGAGCGCTTGCGCTGGCTGGTGTGGGAGTGAGCCACGCGGCATTGCTCGACGCAGACCACGGCATCGTTCCAGTGCCAGCGTTCTGTACCGCAACGACCACTGGCGCTGGTGACGTCCCGGTCGGGCTGAACAGGTAGACACTTGCCGGATTGGTCTGAACGATCGCCGTGGACACTGCTGACACGGTGAATGCGACGCTTATTGTGACAGCGTTCCCGCTGGATGGTGTGACCGTAACGGTTCCGGAGTAAGTACCAGCGGCAAGTGTCGCAGCATTCGCCGTCACGTTGAACGAAGCAGGTGTTGACGCTCCGGTAGCAGGCGTCGCCGTTAACCAGGCTGCACTAGAGGACGCGCTCCAGCTCACGCTCGACGACGAAGCCAGGGCGACACTCTGTGTTGCAGCCGTAGCTCCGGCGGCAGCGCTGAAGCTGAGTGACGCTGGCGACGCCGTGACAGTGGTCTGCGCCCCCACCAGGTTCGACAGGACGATGCTGTTATACGTAACGATCTGATTTGAAGGGTCAAGGGCGACTACCCCTGACGTATAGGTCGCGTCGGTAGCAGATATCAACTGCACACCGTCGTACAGCACTTTCAACGCGCTGCCCTTCATGGACAGCGTTACCGTGTGGGCACTTGTGTCGAATAGGAGTTGCGAATATGTGCCCAACAGGGTGTATCCATTGGAAATGCTCCAATCGACCACCTTGTAAAGATTGATGGTGTGGTCGCCGGGATAGAACCAGACGGCGTAGCCGGATCCATTCACTGGGTTCACACGCCCGCGGAAGCCACCGGGATAGTTGGACACAGGAAGTGTTAAGTTGACGGCAAGGTCATAATCTGTCCAACCCGCGCTTCCCGTATAGATCGGAACCTCTCCGCCGCCGTTGTAACGCAGCGCCGTGCCGGTCGTGCTCCATCCCGCGAGGCCTCCAAGATAGGTGCTCGTCCACGAACTAAGGCTCGATACGGGCAGAGATACGGGTTGCGCCAACACCTGGAACGTGACAGTAACCACCAGCGTCTGGGGGATACTGTTGGCAACAATGGTCACTGCACCGCTGTAGGTACCGGCCGGGAGCGCCCCTGCGATAACAGACGCGGTAAGCGTTCCTGGGGTGCCACCGCTGCTTGGCGTTACTGTCAGCCACGACGCGTTCGACGACGCGGTCCAGTTCACGTTCGTGCCGCTCAAATTAGTGATTGAAAGTGACTGCGACGCCGCCGTTGTCGTACCAACTGCCTGATTGAAAGACAACGCTGTGGCGCTTACCGAAAGGCTCGGAGTGGTAGGCGTAACCGTAAGTGTCACGGCAACAACCCACGGGCTCGGGGTGGCCGTCGCAGAAGTGAAGGTCAGGTTGCCACTGTACGTTCCTGCTGCAAGACCCGTGCTGGTAACGCTGACAGATACGGTGGATCCAGAAACGCCAGTGGTCGGTGTGGCGTGCAGCCATGACGCGCTGCTGTTAACACTCCAGGAAAAACTCCCTGAACCAAGGTTTGCCACGGTCAGAGACTTATTCGCTGGCGACGTCCCCGCCGGTGTCGTAAAGCTTAGCGTCGACGGCGATACTTGCATCGTCGGTGGTTGTGCATTCGCAAACGTGTACGTTCCACCGTTACTGAACCCGGGCACGGACAACAGTTGGCCTTCATTGTCGCCATAGAAGACGTACGCCTTCGTCGGTATCAGATGGCCATCTGCATCCGTGGCCGCACCTGTGAAGCTAAGTGATAGCGTCGATGACGTGGCAGTCCCAGCTGTCAGCAGCGAGTGATTGCGGGCACGCAGGTAATCACCCATGCCATCCATGTATTGATGAATACCCTTGTTTGCGCTGATCCACTGCGACAGTTGGGATATAAAAGACTGCCTCTCCGTCGTCGTCGAGTACTCCAGGTTGTCACCGTCATGGGTGTAGATCTGGACAGGCTGCATGCCCGACCAGAAATGCCACATGTAGTACTCCCATTGATTCAAACTCTGCGCAACTGTGTAGTTGTTCTGGGTACTCGGCCAAAGCGCATCGGCTCGCGGAAAGCGGCCACCCGACTGGCCTACCTGCGATGCGAAGGCAAAGAATGTCTTTGCGGGTTGACCGGCAACGCTGTGAACAACCATGTCATCCGCATAGAAGAATGGGAAGGTCTCCTCATAGTCCACGGGGTAGATGGGTTGTTGCTCATAGATACGGAAAGGCCCGTAAGGAATTCGCTGTGCGGCAGTCTTTGGGTAGTCAAAGTAATAGGTCCCCGGCGACTGCGGTGTTGTCAGGTACCGGATTCCAAGGCTATTCCACATCTCAGCGCCGCTATTGTCAGAGATATCCCAGTAGTGGCCAACCAGGGATCTGCCAAAAGCAGGGAACGTATCGCTCCCGCCCTGTCCCAACTTCCACTGCAGTGCAGAAGCAACACTGGCCTGCCACTGCGAATCCGTGTTCGGCGCGGTTAGATTCCAGTAAAGATCTCCGCCAGAACCGTAATTAAGTCCATGGGGCGTCGCATGCATATTGTTTGCATTGATGGCGCTGATCATCTGCGCACGCTCACCGCCCGGCGTAGACAGCGACCCCAGTTGGATATTCAACTGCGGCAACCACGGGCCTCCCGTGCCATCCGCTGCAACCGTTCCTGTCAGGCTCGTGTTCCACATGTCCGGGATGCGTGACATCACGCCGGGCTCGTTATCGTCCATTTGGATCGCAGCGAGTCTGGGGTAGCCCCGAAGCACGAATGGCTTGCGTGCCGCCCACACTAGACTTCGCCAGAACAAATCGTCCACACCTTGAACGAATCCGAAGCGGTCCGCATGCATATAGTCGTAAGTGGTGAAATCCACAATGCGACCTTGGCCATAGGAGCCGGCAACGATCAGCGGATCGGTGCCAAGGCGCGCTACGACATTCCCCGTTGCGCCGGTCAGAATCGTTGCATTGGACGCGATTACTGTGACGCCGTTGCCGTGATAGGGATAGGTAATATCTCCGGTTGGATCGTTCAGCCAATGGCGCTGCAGCGCGGTAATGTAGTGCGGCGTCGATCCGCCCACCTGCACGGCCGCAGGGATCACGATGCTCGTCTGGTCTGATCCTAAGGTTGCTCCCGTTGCATGGAACATCGTCTGGATGTGATTCTGTGTGCCCACGGCCTGGGCACTATCCAGATTGATGAATCCGGAGCCGCCTGTTACTGCGGTGACGATTGCGTTCTGCCAGGCGGCATTCGGCGCAAGTCCATTGTGAGCCGCAATAATCAATTGTGACGAGTTAAGGTTGATCGCTGCCGTAACGCTGATGTCAATGACCTTGTAGGGAACTTGAAGATGCACAAGGTAGCGTTCTGGACCTTTTTGATAAGAGCCCGGGTTCGTGCTGCTGGTGTTATAGCCAGAAGGCACTGCCGAGTTCACAAGCACTACAACGGTAAGATCCTGTGTTTGTGCAGCGGCAAACGTTGACCCCAACATGAGGAACCAGAGCAAAGTAAGTAGACAATGGACCAGGTAGTTCGTGCTTCTCTTTGAACCGCGCATAGTGTTTTCCTTAGTATCGGTATCCGTAGCTTTCAGAAAGAGTGACATCGTTGTAGACAAGAAAATTCAACCGGTCGCCCAGGTGGCTGGCCGCGCGTTCCAGCATGCCGCGTGGAGTCACACGTTCCCGGACCACCATCAAGACCAGGTCCACGCGTGGCAGGATCTCTTCCACGTCGGACGCTGCGAGGACAGGCGGCCCGTCGATCACCACCCAGGCAAACGTCTCCCTTGCCCAGCGGATAACATCCACCACGGCCTGGGTGCGTAGAAGCTTCAAAGATTTCGGAGCTGGTTCGTCCAGTCCAAGGAAGAAGAGAGGCACCTGCGCGAGTCGCGTTATCGCATCGATCGGCTCAGCTTCGCCAGACAGCACATCGACCAATCCGTACGGCGGCCGGCCCGGCAGAAAATTGTGCTGGCTGGGACGGCGCAGATCAAGCTCCAGCAGCAGGGTGCTGTGGCCGGCCTCTGCCAGAGCCCACGCCATGTTGTGCGCGTTCAAACTCTTTCCGTCGCCGGGGCCGGGGCTCGTGATCAGTACGGTTCCACCATTGGGACTCAGGTTGCATAATCTCCGTCGCATCAGGCGGAACTGCTCCGCAGCAATACCGTAGGGATCTGTTTCAAAGATTGATCGCTGATGTTCCTTCCCATTGGCCGACGGCTTTAGACGTGGCACACCATCGAGCACTCCCTCGAACTCAGGGATTGAGTCAGTCGGGATAAAATGCCGGTCGTTCATCTGCTTCAGGGTGCCGGCGGCTTTCGAAGAGTCATAACGTACGGAGAGAGGGGTCATATCAATGGCCTCCAAGCGAAAGCCGGGTAGTGGTCGTCAGCGCACGGCCAGTTGACGCGGGACGAATGTTGGGAGTGGTGCCGAGAACCGGGACCATCGGCAAACAGTCATGCAGCTCGGCTTCGGACTTCAGGGTGCGATCCATAGACTCGGCGAGGAATCCTACCGCCAGGCTTGCGGCCAGCGCCGCGAAAAAGGAACCAAAGAGTAGTGGCACGCGCTTCGGACCAACGGGTGCGTCGGGGATACGGGCGCGGTCCAGCATGGTGAAACTCCCCCCCTGCTGCTCACGCTCCAGTTGCGCTGCCATCTGTGCGGAATAGGTTTTTTCTAAGAGCACGTTGTAGTGATCCCGCGTCGTGTTGTAGTCACGGGACAGCTGAGAGATCTCCTGCTCACGAAGCGGCTCGGAGTCGATCCGGCGTTGATAGCGCTGGATCGATGCCTCGATGTTGCGCCCCACACTCTCCAGACGAGCGCGGTCGCGACGGATCAACTGCAGATGTGTGGCGCTGCCATCTTCCGGATCGGGTGCGGCCGCAGCTGCTTCAACGCGTGCCTGCGGCAGCGTCGCAATCCGCTCGTCTAGGGCACGGATGTCGGCCTGCTTACGTGCCACATCCGGGAAGCGATCCGTGTAATGCCTGCGCAACTCTGCCAGTTCCGATTGCGCCGTGGCACGCTCCGCATACAGTCTCTGCCTCAGCGTCGGAGTGTTCGTATCGCCCCGTTTGGCGGAACTGTCAGTACCCATTGAGCCCGATAGAATTGCCTCGTGGTCCAGTCGGCTCTGCGCTTCCGTATTGGCTTGTAACTCCACCTGTAGCCTCGCCAGCGTCTGCATGTTCGCCTGCATCTGGTCGGGTAACTCCCCCAGATGCTCCATCTTGTAAATGCGCAGCCGCTCTTCCAGCCGGTCCAGCTCCATCTTCGTGGAATGAAGCTCATTCTCCAGAAACTTCGTGGTCCCAAGCGCCTCTTGTTCGCGATCATGCAGATTCCAGGAGATGAATGACTCCGCCAGCCGGTTGGCCACTGTTGCGACCTCCTCCGCAGATTCGCCGGTGTAACTCAGCGAAAAGGCGCTAAGACCTTCGGCGTTATGCTTCAACTGAATGCCGATGTTCTTACGCATCCGTTCAATCAGCTCTTCACGGCTTGTGCTGTCTCGTAGCTTCGGAAACAGCTTGTATTCCTGGATGATTGCGTCCAGTCGCGAAGAACTCAGGATCTGCTGACTCAAGGTATCCAGGCGTTGACTTGCGTCGGCGGTCACCACGCCGCTGACATACTTATCCGAGATTCGCTGTGGATCCACCAGGATCTGTGTCTCGGACCGGTAGACGTTCGGCATGCGCATGACAAACGTCACCGAGGCGCAGAGAATGATTGCGAACACGAGAAGGATCAAGCGCAGGCGATAACGCATCGCCTGCACCAGGCTATAAATCCGGTCGACCGGGGACATTGCGTCACTTGCCATTGGACCCTCGGGATTGTGCACAGCAGGTAAAGGTGGCGAAGAAAAGTGTGCGGGAAAGATCGACCGAAGACGCTGTCCGCTGGAAGTGCCGCATCGTCAACGCAGCCTCTGCAATAAATCCAATCTGACGACGCAGCGTACCTGCGACGAAGTACCCGGTTACATCGCTTGCCAGGGAAGCGGTTCCACCGTGGTAGTTGGTGTACCCACCGTTCGCGGAAAAAGTAAACTTGCGTGGATTGCCGATCTCCATGCCGCCGTAGCCTGACGTCTCCCAGAGCGACCCCGTCACGGACCCATTCCCGCGGTGGCGGCTTGTGCCTACATACACACGCGTCCCGCGAACCGTCTGCTGAGAAACGATCGCCTCAAATTGGTACTGACCAGTGCACTGTGCTGAGCCGAACGCTGGGCCTACCGACCCGTCAACGCGGAGGTTTGACGTAATCCGCAGAGCGGCAAACCCCGTCAGGTTCGCGGTCGTGCACGTGCCTGAGCCAAAGTTTTGTTGGCTCCCTTCGGCTCTAGCTCCCACCAGCAGGTGTGGTCCGTAGTACTGACGGTAAGCACCATTCAAATTGAATTGGTCGTTCGAAGCGCCGGCGCCCAGGAAGTTGTTGAAGCTGCCGCCGCCTCCGATCGTGAAGGCTCGCGTCGCAGAGATCTCATGATCCAACACCACACCGCCAGACTGCCGCAGCGTCTTTCCTGTTACGACAGCCGCCAGGACATCACTGTTGTCGATTGGTTGTGTATTGACGGCTGCAAGGCTTACTGAACCCGTCGCCCGCACAGAGTCAGCACCATAGCTGTTTGTTACGTTGAATCCCAACGTCGTTACACGACTGATCGCATGGGTCAGGTTGAAAGACGTTACTTGGTACTGCTGCAACGCAATATCACTCCCGGGAAATAGAAGGACCGTGCCATCGTGGGCGAGAGTCATCGAACTCCGGCGAGTACGAAGTCCCAGTGCCAGGCGAGCCTGCAACGAATTAAATTGCGAACTCAGACCGGGAATGTTATTGACGGAAGAGTCGTTGCCATAACTCGTTGACACCATCAGGTCAAGCGATGTGCCGTTCTCGACGTTCAGTCCCGCGTTCACCGACCGTGGTCGCAATGCCTCTGACTTGTCCGCGAGCGTGTCCGCAGACAAGCCACGATCTTCGCGCGATGCTTGTTGCGCGTGACCGTTCCATGGCGAACTGCACAGAAGGACCGCGCAGACAAGCTCCAGCGATGGCCGCGTCATGGAACCACCACCGTATCCCCAGGATTCAGGGCAAGGTTACGGTTCACGTCCGTACCTTGTGTCAGGGCTTTGTAGTTAAGCCATACCTTGCTCGTGGAGCTATCAGCCGGGATGATGTGAATCTTCTTGCGCGATGCAAACGCCGTGATCCCGCCAGCCTGTGCGATCAGTTGCAACACAGTGATCGGCGCGTTCAGGGGGTAGGCACCAGGCCGTGCGACTTCACCTGCGATATACACCATCCGACTGTGTATCTCGGCAACAGTGACCGTCACCTGGGGTTCCACGACGATCGACAGCAGTCGCGCATGGATCATCGCTTCAAGCTGCGAAGGCTCCAGGCCAGCCACCGATAATTCATTCAGTAGCGGCAGCGAAATCTTGCCATCAGGCCGAACCGTCACGACCTGACTAAGATCTTTCTCTTTCCAAACCTGGATATTAAGAATGTCGCCGCTTCCAATCGTGTAGCGTGCTGCGGGGACTGCGGCGCGCGTCTCTGGCCTGTTGGTACTGGTAACAGTCGTCGCAGCGACATGTGCCACCTGTTCCTGTCCGTCGCACTGCCCGACCATGAAAGATAGGGGCAGCGCGCATGCAGTGCCCCATCGTGTGATAGCCCTGAATCCCATACTTGCCGTCCTTCCGATGACAAGGAATATGCAAGTAAGAAGCCAAAGCAGATGGTCAGTAAAGCGCCTGTTTTAAGCTCGAATCGCTGTGGTATCGCGGGAGACTGTTAGACAGTATGCAGTGTGTTGCACACTTCCTTGGAGGCACCGCCAAGCAACTGGCCATAGACCTTTACAGTCCTCGCCGCGATCTCATCCCAGCCGGTGTACAGCAACCGATTATTCATCGCCCCCTGCAGAAGCGCCGGGTAGGGGACGTCAGAAGGCTGCGTTCCTGAGCACGACATTGCAGTCTGATCGCGCATCGCAGCGACCTCCCTCAGCAATCGGCTCAGCACCTTTGTCAGTAGGACATCGTCTCCCGGAGGTACGAGGACGGCGTTACTGCCATGTTGAAGATATTGACGAAAGGGAGCCAGATCGAAAGCGACGATTGGCTTGCAATAGCTAAGCCCCGTCAGCAGCGCGCCGCTTGTTGTAATGCTGCGATAAGGGTAGAGAATTACATCGGCCACACGATAATAGTGCGGTATTTCCTCCGTCGCAATATACCGAAGATCGGCCCGAATCGTATCGGGATGAAGCCGCGCGGTGCGCTGAACAAGCTCTTCCTCCGCGGCGGATCCGCTACCGGCAATCAAGAGGAGAGGGCATCCTGCACCAGGATCCCACGTACTCATAGACCGCTTCCACGAGTCTAGTAATAAGTCCAGTCCCTTATACGGTGCCAACACTCCCTGCCACAAGGCGACGGGTCGCTTCCGCTCGATGCCTAGCCGCTGGCGCGCATCGACACGCAATCCTTCTGCAGTGCTTACCTCTTCAAAGAGCGGACCGTGGGGAATCACCGTGATCGCATCGGCGTCGACGCCAAACTTGCCCCTTAGCGCCTGGGCAATATCTGTGGAGTGACAGATCAGATGATCCACCACGGAATAAAGGCGCTGATACACCGGTCGAAGTTGTTCGCCCGTATCGTGTGGCAACAAGTTGTGCACGGTGTGGACAACGGGAATGCCATATCGCTGTGCCGCTGCGATTAGGTCGAAGTCAAAGGACACGCCATGGTTCAGCGCTGGGAGTTGTTGCAAGTGCAAAATGTTGGGCCGTCCAGCTTCTTTGCGTTCCAGCGTGCGCGTCAGTATAAGAGTGTTCGCGATAGCAGCAGCGGCACGCATTGTCTTTCGGACGCGCGGATGCCAATGGTCCGCGCATCGATCCCAGCGGATGGGCCCGGGATCCGCGGTGAGTCCGCTGCGCGCAAAATAATTGGGTTCGCGCGCAATGCTGGCGGAAATCAATCGCACGGCTGTACCGGCATCGCGCAGTGCTCCGGCCAGTGCTGCGGTGTACCAGGGCGTGAAGCAGAATGGGTCGGCAAGCCACACGCTGGGGCGGGCACCGCGCGTCCCTTCCGGCGTTCCCGGTGCTGCCGTCGCCTGCATCGCGGCGATCGTCATAAGGAGACGCCCGCCCTCGTTGCGACGCTGACTCTCGTGCCTCGTCTCGCGGACACTGCTTGATACATACGCACGTACTCACGCGTCATGGCGGAGACATCAAACTGCGCGATGGCTCTGGCCTGCGCACGTTGTTCATAGTCTTGCCTCAGAGCTGCGTCGGACAGTAGAGCAATGATCGCGTCCGCCAACAGTTCCGGCTTGCCCGGTGGTACCAGGCATCCTGCACTTCCGTCATCAAGCAGGCGCGGTATCTCTCCCACTGCGGACGCGACAATGGCCTTACCGGCGGCCATCGCTTCCAGGATCGCCAGTGGCATCGCCTCCATGCGCGAAGGCTGCACCATGATCGTGCAGCGGCTCAGAAATTGAGCGGTGTCGTCGCAGAACCCCGGCAAGTGAAACTGCTGCGACACCCCAAGTGTCTCCGCAAGAATGCGCAAGTGGTCGCGCTCCACTCCTTCACCGGCTATCACGCACTGCAACGTGGGATACTGTCGCAGGATCTTCGGGAGAGCCCAAAGCAACACGTCTACGCCCTTTTCTTTGGAGAGGCGCGAGATGCATCCCAGCACGAAGGGGCCATGCTGCGTCGCGCTGGTGATGTGTTGATACCGTGCGACATCGATGCCGTTCGAGATCACACGGATCGTCTGTTTCCGGATCCCGGCACGTCTCAGCTGCGAGACGATACCGCGGGACACCGCCGCTACCATGTCAAATCGGCGAAGAAGCAATCGATCCAGTCGCGCATAGAACTGCAACGGGGAGGTACGCTCCGTCCAGTTATGACATGTGGCGACGATGGCGCAACCAGCCAGTCGCGCCGCCACCCACCCGTAGACGTTGGCCTTGTAGCCGTGTGTATGTACCACGTCGACACGTTCTGCGCGAAGAAAGCGGATCAGCGATCGAAACGTACTCAGGTCCCAGCGGCCCTTACAGTGCAAGTTCCAGACTGGAGTATTCTGCTCTTCCGCGCGTTGCGTTAGCTGCCGGCATTGCGGGGCATCCGCATTGAACAGGCCGAGGCATGCATCCACTCCTGCGGTCGTAAGAGACGCAGAAAGTAAGCACACCATCTGCTCAGCGCCGTAGAAACCCGCACTCGATACCAGTTGTAATACCCGCAAGCCAGGCCCCCGGACTACTGCAGATCTAGTTGGTTGTCGCACGGAACAGGTGCGACCAGAAGCGTTGATACACTGCGTCCCCAACCACTGCTTTCATGGCGTCGCGCACGCGATAGTTCGCCTGCAGAAGATGCACTGTAGTGCGATTGGCTTCCGCATAACCTGCAATCGTCCGCAATGTCGTGTGAGCACGCACTGCAAAACGGCCAATGACCGCCGGCATCGTAAGCCCGGGGACTTGTGCAGGCGGCCGGTAATAACCGGGCTGTGAGGTATAGACCACCTCGTAACCGGCAATCGCACACGCCCGCAACACAGCCTCATTGCACCTTCCACCGGGAAGAGAGATGGTTCTCACATGCTGACCGATATGGTCTTCCAGTGTCCTGCGTGAGCCCAGCAGCTCTTCCTGCATGCGGGAAGGCGAGCACTGGGGAAGGAAGGAATGCGAAGCTGTGTGCGATCCCACCGCATGCCCTGCCGCTACAAGACTTCGCACATCATTCCAGTCCATATGATCGTGCTTGCTTGCGATCCAGTTTGTGGTCACGAAGAAGTTCGCCTTGAGCGAGAACGCACCCAGGATCGGCGCTGCCCACCGAATGTTCGAACAGTGGCCGTCGTCGAAGGTGATCACTGCCGGGCTCCGGCTCTGCTCGGCTGTTTTACTGATTGTTGCCAGATGCTGAAAGAACATCTCGGGTGACAGCGTGTAGATGTCACGCGAGGGAACGCTGCAAATCTCGTGGTAGGCAAACACCTGTATTTTCGATGTCGCCATCAGGTCGTTGTCGGTAAGTTGTGTCATACCCGGCCGTCCTCCGCGCGCTGGCCTGAGATCGACTTATGCTCTCGCCCCGCTCGCTGAACCCGCGTCCGCGTCAGGATTGCGCCACACAGAAAGAGCGCCGCAGACAGCAGCAGAAACGAGAGTGCGGGACTCGGTCCCAGCATCTTCTCCAGCGAGTGCGATACACGCTCTACCAGCACAATCAGTTCACCCATGCGAAACCTCCATCGGAGCAAGAACCAGAGAAGGCACGCACGGACTCAAACCACTGGCGGCCAGCGAACGCTCCACCGGGATGTCTTTCATGAGCTCGCAGCATGCCTGGTTCGCGATGGAAGTCATCGCGTTGTTATTAAGCGTGTTGTTAATGATCTGCGCGGTGTTCGCTAGGTAAACATTCGGCACAGGAGTACGGACTGGTGGCACAATCCCGGAATAGCCGATCGTCGGGACCGGCTGCACATTGCGTTCGCGGAACACGAACCAGCGTTCGATCTCAGCCTCCTTCAGATCCGGGTACATCGCAGACAGCTCCGGCCAGAACTGGTCCCACACTCCCTGGTCATCTTTCTCGAAGAGGGGATCAGAAGATGTTGTATAGCGTGGAACGTAGACCAGGTGTCTCCCGTTCGTCTCCACAGCAGGATCGATCAGGTTCGTCATCTCGATAACACCGGTAAAACCAATGGTGTCCGTCACGTTTGTCACATAGAAGGGCGATAGCCGGCGGCGCAGAACCACCACCACGCAAATCATCCCCAGGTACATCACCTCGCCTAGTCGTTTCATGTAGTCGGCGTCGCTTGTCTGCAGAAGACGTCCAACGACACTGTTTGGAACCGTCAGCACCGCACCATCGAAGAACTGCGCGCCTTGCCCCGTATCGATCCGTACAGCGCCTGCTCTGGCATCGCCTTCATGGGCGCAGATGCGACGTATCTTCACGCCAAGGTGTGTCGAACCATCCCACATCGCGACACTCTGCTGCAGGCGTTGGAAGACCATCCGGTAGCCACCCCGCACGTATCCCAACTGCTCCTGCGCACCCAGTCCCTGCTGACGTGTGGAAGCCAGACGGACCATCGTCCCCCACAGAAAGGCAGCAGAAGCGTAGCGGCGCAGCTCCCCCAGCTTGCATCGCAGTAACGGCTCCCAGATCTGCTCGAAGACCTTCCGTCCAAAGAGCCGGCGCGTCCACTCGCAGAGGGGCACTCTCTCCAGTCGAAGCCCCTTCTTGATCTTCGTCACATAGAGCGACATGATCGCCAGCCGCATCTTCGACAGCAGGGAAAGATGCCGATACCGAAGCAGATCGGCTGCCCCGGTCATCTTGTGAAAACCTCCGTGGGAATAGAGGCCAACCTCCGTCTTCGTCCAGCGCAGTTCGTCGTGCAGACCCAGCTCATCCAGCAGGTCCAGCAAAGCTCTGTCAGAGGTCAGGATGCAGTGGTAGAAACGATCCCACTCAAACGACCCAAAGTCATGGCTTGTACTCAGGCCGCCAATGTCGGCACGCTGTTCCAGGATGCTCACCCGGTAACCCGCGCGCAGCAGCCGAAGGGCGCAGACCATCCCTGTAAAGCCCGCTCCAACTACAGCAATATGAGAGCGACGTGATGCTGTCATTGTCATCGTCAAATACTCCCCGCAACCATCGCGGCCCCACAGGAAATCACACCAATGGCAATCCAGCGTTGCCGCGAGACCCTTTCATGCAGGAGCAGCGCAGCCAATCCGCTTACCAGCACAAAACCAAGGCTCAACAGCGGATACGCATAAGAAATATCCAGCGTCTTTAGCGCGACCAGCCAGCAGGCCGTAGCCGCTACGAACATCACTGCCCAAAGCACCATCCAGGGCAGCCCCTTACGTCGTTGGTTTGAGGCTGCGACCAGGTTCGTGGCATGTTTCAACACCACTTGTGCCACCGAGGCCAGGCCAATAGAGACGGCAAGCGCGGTCCAGGCAGAAGAGACGGATGTGAAAGACAACGTCATCACGAAATCACCTCTCGATTCGTTCGTGCTAAAAGCGCGATACCAAGTCCGATCGTCACAATGCCGATGCAGCGCAAAGGCCCTAAAGGTTCGTGCAGCACAAAATGACCCACAAGTCCCGTCAAAACGTAGTTCGTTGCCGCCAGCGGATAAAGGTAACTAATGTCCTTACGAGCAACGGCAGCACACCAGAGCAAGGTCCCAAAGGCGTAGAGGGCAAGCCCGCCCGCGAGCCCTCTGGTCACCATGAGAGGCCACTCCAGCAGAGCGGTGCCGAGCGCCCCTCTCCCCATAAGGCCCAGCTTCATCACATTCTGACCAGCCGCCGCCAGCACAACGGAACCCGTCACCAGCATCTCTGTCCGGTAGGCCTTCATCCGCCGCCCTAAGCCTGCGCCACGGCGGTTGCAGCAACTGGAAAGACCGGCAGTTGTGGAGTCCATTGACGGTTCAACACAGCAGTCTTCGATGGCGCCGTGCGTACCGTTCCGTGCTCCAGTGAAATCGGCACACCGTCGTGCTCCAGCGACTTTTGAGCTGCTTCCAGGATGCGTACGACGCGCAGACCATCGCGGGCATCGCTTCGAGGTGTCGTGCGGTGGTTGACGCAATCGATGAAGTGCTGGAACTCCAGCTTCAATGGCTCCGTTGACGCGAGGTGCGGGATCTGAATATCCCCGAAACGAACCTGGATCGCCTCACCGTAAGAACACGTTGCAGGTGTCTGCGCGCCGCTGTCGTAAATGCGCAATTTCTCCGTCGTCGCTGCGTCGTCGAAGACAAGCATCTTCCGGCTGCCCACCACGGTCGTGCTCCGCATCTTGTGCGGGTCAAGCCATGAGATATGAATATGTGCCATCCGCCGGTTCTGGAAGAACAGACTCAGGAATACGACATCCTCAATTCCGTTCTGAATAAATGACTGGCCTCTCGCACTTACATCAATCGGCTCTTCGCCCAGGATGTAAAGGATCTGTGAGATGTCGTGCGGAGCAAAGCTCCACAGCGCATTCTCGTCGCCGCGAATGCGCCCCAGGTTCACCCGCTGTGTGTAGATGTAATAGGTCTCCCCTAGCTCGCCTGACTGCACAATTTCGCGGATGCGATTGACTGCGGGGTGATATTCCAGCAAGTGCCCCACCATCAGAATCCGGCCAAGCGACTCGGCCAAAGCCAGTAACTCTTCCGCGTGCGACACCTTCAGCGTGAAGGGCTTCTCCACAAAAACGTCTTTACCGGCAAGCAGAGCCTGCTTTGCAAGACTGAAGTGAGTTACAGCCGGCGTGCTGATCACGATAGCGCGTATCTCCGGGAAATTCGCAAGCATTTCGTCGAGCGATACAGCAGTCTGGGTATTCCAGTTTCGCTCGGCCAGTGCCCGACGGCTCTCACTCACATCGCTGCACGCAACAAGGTCGCAATCAGGGTTCTCGTATAGGCACCGCGCTACATTACAGCCCCAGGCGCCGAGGCCGATAACTCCTACCTTCAACTTGCTGTTCATGATCATCATCTCTCTCTGAGTGGGGGCTCGCACTCATGGAAGCAATCGTCATGCCAAGTTTCCAGCGCGGCTTTTTATAGAAGCTGGGGCTCAAGTCGAGCTATATCGGATCCGATAGGCAAGCAGTTGCATAGTCTGTGCACTCCGCATTCGCTCAACAATCACCCGAAAGATAATCGCCCGAAGTCAATTACATAGATGGAAGCCACCGCCCGCAGGAGTTTCTCGATCCTGCGCGGTTTGGCATGAGCCTTGCACTAAGGGAGCACATGAACACCGCATCGCTCGCCATTCAAACCTCTCAGGTGGATCTTCAGCTTCAGAAGCTTCACGCGAAGACCGCAAAGGTCGGAGTTATCGGCCTCGGTTATGTTGGTCTACCTCTCTCCCTGCTGCTTTCGGAAGCAGGCATCACCGTGCAAGGGTTTGACATCGACGGCAGCAAGGTCAGTCAACTGGAGCAGGGAACCAGCTATATCTACCGGATCCCCTCCACTGAAATCGAGCGAGCACGCTCGCAGGGTTTCCGGGCGACCAGTGACTTCTCGTTGATCTCCGAACAGGACGCCATCATCCTCTGTGTCCCCACGCCCCTGACGGAACATCGCGATCCCGATCTCTCCTTCATCGAGTGCACCGCAACCAACATCGCTCCCTGGTTACGCCGCGGCCAGCTCGTCGTGCTGGAGAGCACGACCTATCCCGGCACCACCGAAGAGATCCTGATCCCAATCCTCAACCGTCTCTGTCCGGAAGGACTCCGCGCCCATGAGCAGGGAGCCGACCCGGATGGCAACGTCTTCTTTGTCGCCTTCTCGCCGGAACGCGAAGATCCCGGCAACAACACAGTCGCACGTCGCGACATCCCGAAGGTGATCGGCGGCCACAGCCCGGCGGCAGGCCTGCTCGCATCCGCCCTCTACAGCACCATCTTCGGCAAGACAGTCTCCGTCTCCTCGACCCAGGCGGCAGAGATGACCAAGCTGCTTGAGAACATTTACCGCTGCGTCAACATCGCACTCGTCAACGAACTCAAAATGCTCTCGCAGCGTATGGGCATTGACATCTGGGAGGTGATCGACGCCGCAGCGACCAAGCCGTTCGGCTTCCAGGCCTTCTATCCCGGCCCGGGACTCGGTGGTCACTGCATCCCAATCGATCCCTTTTATCTCAGCTGGAAGGCCCGCGAGTGGAACTTCCACACACGTTTCATTGAGCTCGCCGGCGAGATCAACGAAGGCATGCCCGACTACGTCGTCCAGGCAATCGGAGAAGCGCTCAACACAGTTCGTAAGTCGATCAACGGCTCGCGCATCCTGGTACTTGGCGTCGCTTACAAAAAGGACATCGATGATCTTCGCGAATCCCCATCGCTCGAAATCATCGAGAAGCTTCAGCATGAGCGCGCTCTCGTGGATTACAACGATCCCTATCTCCCAACCGTCGGACGCGGGCGTCATTACAACCTCGGCATGACCTCCACACCGCTCACACATCTTGCGGACTATGACTGCGTTGTCATCGCGACGGATCACTCCGACTACGACTACGCCACCATCGTGAGCGAGGCCAATCTCGTCGTCGATACGCGCAATGCAACGCGTGGCATCGTGTCCACCAAGATCGTTCACTGCTAGGCAGAGAGAGGAAGGAGTAATCGAATGGTGGCTGCTCATAAGCAATTGCGTCCACGCGTCGCGGTGATCATTCCTCTCTTCAATGAGGAGGAGGCGCTGCCGCTTCTCAGGATCCGTCTGGCAGAACTGCATCGCTCCATCAAGGAGCGCTTCACGGTTTTCTATCTCTTCGTCGACGATGGAAGTACAGACCGAACAGTAGAGCTGGTGGAGAGGGCCGTTCCACGTGGCGCGGCCTTCCAGCTCATCTCTCACGGCAGAAACCGCGGATTGGGTGAGGCGTTTCGGACCGGCTTCCGCGCTGTCGAAAGCGCTGAGATAGTCTGCACCATCGATGCAGATTCAACGTATCGGGCTGCAGATCTCGCTCCCATGATCAGTCTCATCGCAGCAGGGAAGGCCGATGTAGTTGTCGCGTCGCCTTACCATCCGCTCGGCCGGGTAGAAGGTGTTCCCGCATGGAGGATCGCACTCAGCCGTCGGTGCTCCTCGCTCTATCGAACGGTCTTGCCAGTCAAGCTTTATACCTATACGAGTATGTTCCGTGCCTATCGTGGATCGTTCACCCGGCGCGTGCAATTCGAAAGTTCGGGTTTCGTGTCAACGGTCGAGATCCTCATCAGTGCCGCAAAGCTCGGCTACCGCATCCACGAAGTTCCTCTCACACTGCATCGTCGTGTGGCTGGTGTCAGCAAGATGCGTATCCTGCAGACCACCCGGTCTCACCTGAAACTGTTACTGAAATGCATCCTTGCAAAAGCCGGCTACCCCCCCAGCCGTCGGCGCGCGAGCAATCCCTCTTCGGCAGAACTCACAGAAGAAATGCCGGCCCTCGTTGGATCTCCGCAGCACGGTCGTTAGAACAAAGAAGCAGCATCAACAGGGGTGGGGGAGCAATATGAATGTCGAATTCGTCGCTGCGGAAAATGCTCTCCTCGAAGAGCAGGATAGAAATAAGCGGTATCCCAACGTGCACTTCGGGAAATACGTGGTCCTGGGTCAGGACGTCAGCATCGGTGAGGGAACGTTCATCGGAAGCCACGTTATCGTTCATGAAAATTCATGCATAGGCAAAGACGTCCGGGTAGATGATGGCGTCATCATTGGCAAACAACCGATGAAGGCTCGTGCAAGTGCAACCACCGTCGATAAGGCCTTTGCTCCCGCCTATCTCGGCGATGGATGTCTCATCGGCAGCCATGCCGTCATCTACGCCGGAGCTGTGATCGGTGACGGTGTGCTCATCGCCGATTACGCCAGCGTGCGGGAGCAGACCTCCATCGGCGACCTGACCATCATCGGCCGTGGCGTAGCCGTTGAGAACGAAGTTACGATCGGCAGTTGTTGCAAAGTGGAAACAGGCGCCTACATCACGGCCAAATCAACCATCGAAGACCTCTGCTTCATCGCGCCGGAAGTCACATTTACCAACGACAACTTCGTGGGTCGTACCCAGGAGCGATACAAACACTTCGGCGGCGTCACCATGGAACGCGGCGCGCGTGTCGCTGCGAATGCTACCGTGCTCCCAGGCGTCACCATCGGAAAAGACGCCTTGGTTGCAGCCGGCTCCATCGTAACGCGCAACGTACCACCGCGCATGTTGGTCATGGGGTCCCCAGCGCGTGTGGTGCGACCCGTAAGTGACGAACAGCTACTGCAGGAACCTAAGGCTGAGAACAGCGGTGGTGCCGCGTGAAACTACTTTCAATCGGCGGCACCCGTCCCCAGTTTGTCAAGATGGCTGTCATCTCCAAAAGTATCGATGCCTATCTGCAGCTTCATCCCGGATCCATCGAGCATCGACTCCTGCATACCGGACAACATCGCGATGCCGCGATGTCCGATATCTTCTTTCATGAATTAAATATGCCTGCGCCGAAGCTGCTGGATGTCTCACAGGCCAAGTCGCCCGGAATGCAGACTGGCATCATGCTCGCTGAGATCGAAGCGGAGCTCCAGGATTGGGGCCCCGACGCCATCATCGCCTACGGCGATACCAATTCGACCCTCGCCTCAGCACTCGCCGCCGCCAAACTCCACATCCCCATCGTTCATCTTGAGGCTGGTCTGCGCAGCTTCAACCGTGTCATGCAGGAAGAGATCAATCGTATCGTCACGGACCATATCTCGGATCTCCTTCTCTGTCCGACCCACACAGCCATGGAGCAGCTCGCTCGCGAAGGCCTGGCGGAACGCGCCGTTTTCGTTGGCGACGTCATGCTCGACGCAGTCGAATGCTTCGGCACCCAGTCGCTTCACTCATCAACATTGAACCATCTGAAGATCCTCCCCCAGGACTACGCCCTCCTCACCATCCATCGTGCGGAGACAGCCGATGATCCATCTCGGCTCGCGGGTATCTTCGACGCGCTAAGAGAGGTCGATATTCCGATCGTCTTTCCCATGCATCCGCGACTGAGGAAACGCCTTGGTGAGATGGGCAACGCCTTCGTATTGCTAGGCGATCGAGTCCACATCATCGAGCCCGTTGGGTACCTCGAGATGCTCGCGTTGCAGCGCAATGCGCGCTTCGTCATGACAGACTCGGGCGGGGTGCAGAAGGAAGCTTACTTCCTTGGCATCCCCTGTCTCACACTGCGCAACGAGACCGAGTGGCAGGAGACTCTACTCGGTGGCTGGAACAGGCTCGTCGGCTGGAATCCCTCGTGCATCCGTGCCGGGGTGAATACTCTTCTCAACGGCGACACCGCCACACTCGAGTCCGCACGAGACCTCGCCGGCTTTGGCGACGGCAATGCCGGAAAACACAGCGTTCAAGAAATTCTTACAAGGTTGAGGTGTGCATCATGAAGCGAGTATTGATTACCGGGGCCGCAGGATTCCTCGGTTCACACGTAACGGATCTCATGTTGAAGAAGGGCTATCACGTCGTAGCCGTAGATGATCTCTCCCACGGGAATCTCCGCAACCTTGAGGACGCCTTCCGTAGTCAGGAGTTCGAATTCCATGACGTCGATGTATGTGACGCGGCATCACTGCGTCTGGCGGCGCAAAAGGTAGACATGGTTCTTCACCTGGCCGCCTACAAGATTCCGCGATATGAGAATCCCAAGAAGACATTGCTGGTGAACTTCTACGGCACGCAAAACGCCCTGCAGGTCGCAGCGGAGCAGGGCGCACGCTTCGTCATTACCTCAACGTCTGACGTTTACGGTAAGAACCCGTCTGTGCCCTTCGCTGAGGATGACGATTCGGTCCTGGGTCCGCCCACCGTCGCTCGTTGGGCCTACGCCGCTTCGAAAATGTTCGACGAGCATCTGGTGCTTGCGATCGCGGAAGAGTCCGGCATCTCTGCCACCATCCTTCGCATCTTTGGCTCCTATGGCCCACGGCAAAACCTCACCTGGTGGGGTGGCCCGCAGTCGGTCTTCATCAACACCATCGTGGATGGTGGTGAAATCCCCATTCACGGTGACGGCCTTCAGACTCGCTCCTTCACCTTCGTGGAAGACACCGCACGTGGCATCGTCGCAGCTGCTGAATCCACTGCGGCCGATGGCCAGATCGTCAATATTGGCAACAGTCACGAGATCACCATTCTCGACCTGGCCCAGAGGATTCATCGCCTCTGTGGCGAACCGGGCGAGCCTCGTATCCGCCTCATCCCCTACGACGCCATTGCCGATCGCAAGTACGAGGACGTCCGCAGGCGTGTCCCCGATACTCGCAAGGCCGAAAGACTCATCGGATTCCGCGCACAGATCTCCATTGACGAAGGTCTGGTAAAAACCATCGAATGGCAAAAGAGAAGGATGAGCGAACAAGTCTCCGAAGAGCTCACCCTGGTATAGACGCGAAAAGGAAACCGCTCCATCCTGGAACTCAAGGATTGGAGCGGTTGACGTTGCAGAAACGAATGACTCTCGAAACCTTTACTCTTCTCGGATCCGGCTGCCTGTAGCAGGGCCGGATATCTTCTCACGCCAGGAAGCGAGCAGTACCTTCAATCTCCCCATTCATGCGAATCGGTGCACGCGTCTCTTTCAGGTGGTATTCATCAATTTTGTACAGCAGCGTCCGGTAGCTTATCCGCAGCTCCACTGCAGCCTGCCGCCGGTTCCAGCGAGCGTTATCCAACGCCTGCTGAATCAACCTCCGCTCTGTCTGGTCCTTGAACGTCTTCACGATCGATCGCATCTCGTGGACGCTTGCGCGGCCATCGGGTGCCTCGACCGGGCAAACCTTCTCGACAATCGTAGTACGTGATAGTTTCCTCTCGATATCGGCGATCGATGACTCATGTCCCTGCAGCACCTGCAGCCGAATCACGACGTTCGACAGCTCACGAAGGTTACCCGGCCAGTCATACTCCTGCAGCGTCGAGAGGATGTGCGGTGAGATGTACACCGGATCGCGCTGGAAGATAGCCGCCTGCCGCTTCACCATCTCCTCCACTAAGTAAGGGATCTCCTCCCGGCGCTCTCTTAGTGGTGGAACGCGAATCGTGAAGGTGCTGATTCGGTAGTAAAGGTCTTCGCGAAAAAGCTTATCAGCCATCGCCGTTTCAATGTCGACATTCGTCGCGGACACCACGCGCACATCCGCCATCGACGGTGCACGAGCTCCCAGCCGCGAGTACTGTCCGTCCTGCAGGACATGCAATAACTTGGCCTGCATCGGCGCGCTCATCTCGCCAATCTCGTCCAGCAGAATCGTACCCTTGTCCGCCTGCTCAAACTTACCGGACTTCGCGCGAACGGCCCCGGTAAATGCACCCGCCTCGTAGCCGAAAAGCTCACTCTCCAGTAGGTCGGGCGGCAGGGCAGCACAGTTCACAGAAGTAAAGGTATGCCCGGCGCGCTTCGAATGCCGGTGCAGCAGGTTAGCCACCACATCCTTACCCGAGCCGCTTTCCCCCAGGATCAGAACAGGAGCATCCACCGCAGCAAGCAGCAGGACCGTCTCATAGATCTGCATCATCTTCTGGCTCGCTGCCAGGAAGTAGCGATTGTTTCCCAGCTCCTCCAGAATCAGTCCGCTCGCCGAGTGTCTCCGCGGTTCACTGATCGCAGGCGCAGGACTCTCATGTCGTGGGCTGCTCAGATCACTCAGGACCAGCTCCAGCGCGGTTCGTTGTAACGGCGCCGTCAGTCTGTTCTTCAGGCCCAGGGAATCCGCGTCAGCAGTCCATGGGCTCAATCCGAGCGGTAGCGCGATCCACACTTGCTCTCGACCTACCAGACGAACCAGCTCCGCAAGCGAAGCCTCATCTCTCGGTGGCCGCGAAGAGACATCGAGGATCACCGCGTCGAAGCGCGATTGTTTCCAGGATTCCAGACACTCCGGCAGAGTATGAAACACCTTGGCGTCATGGCCTTCGGAATGAAGTGCAGCTTGAGCGGTATGCCTCAGCAGTTCCGAATGAGTTACTAGCGCAACAGTCTTCGTTCGAAGCATCAACGGATCCTCGTTCACCTTCTGTGATTGAAATCACATGTGTTTTGCGCCAGGACGATATCATCGGCGCCCCCGCGCTTCAGTCGGCGATACGCTCTCAGTCGTTTAGGGAAAAGCGGGCATAGCCCTTGCAGCCATCATGCCTTCTCGGTGAAGAATGTAGTACGTGTTCTGTAGCCAGACATCCGAGATCGAGAAGACCCAGCAGGCATCAAGTAACCCCATGGTTAGGAGCAGTGACATCGGAGGGTTTGTTCTCGTAAGAGAAAGCCAGCACAAGGACAGTAAAGCTGCACCTAGGACTGTTGCTACGATCGCAGGCAGATAAAGGAACCAAATCAGAAGTCGACGATAAAGCGACTCAAACGTGGAACCCGAAGGGTTACTGGCAAATGAAGCGAAACGTCTGTTAGCAGACATAAAAACTCCAGTAGGTGGAACACTATGGGTCATAAAAACTCAGGAACCTGTCAGACGAATCCAACGATAGGTGCACCAGGATCGGAAGTCCTCAAATTGGGAAATGATTCCGAATATTTCGGTGCCGGTTCCGCTAAGTCTCGTGAAATAAACGAGATCGTGTTCTTCGGTGAATATAGCTTTGAGAAGTCCCCAATGGTTGTCATGCGGGGGCTTGACATATGTGACCTGCCGCGAAAGCAGCTGGAAATTCTCTCGATCCTCTTGGAAGCCGCCGGCGAGGTCGTTAGTCGTGACGAAATTATTGATTCCGTGTGGCCCGATGTAATCGTGGAAGAACACAACCTGACGCAGACAGTCTTCTTATTGCGTCGAGCGTTAGGGAGATTGCCGGACGGTCAAGACTACATTGAGACGGTTCCCAAGCGGGGGTATCGGATCGCGTTGTCCGCGCTCAAGCCCCAGGCAGCATTTGCGCCCGATCTTCTACCGCGAATCTCAGACGCAGCCAGCTATCACGATCTGTATGACACGGAACTGCCGCAGTCGCATGGGTTCGGAAAATGGGTGCGCAATCTCGCCTGGTCGGGCGCGGGCATCATCATTCTCGCCGCCGCACTCGCGCGTCATTCAGGACATCTTCACCTTCCACGCCCATATCTTGTCGCTTCCCGCCAAGTTACTCGGGGCGGCGGACCGCACAGAGAGACCGACGCACCGATTCTTGTTCGAGATCAGACGTTATTCCTTACCGGACAGCGCCTCAATCAGGCTCTTGTTCTTAAGGTTCCGACCGTCGGTGGTAGCCTTACTTCTTCCGCGCTCGCTACTGGCACCGGCTGGGTATCAAGCGTTCATCCGACAAAGGACGAGTTGTTACTCTCGCACTCCCGTGTGGATGGCCTGATTGTTACGAGTAACCTCGCAGGCGAGGCGTCACAGCCTTTCGGCTATCTCCACGGACACTCGGCAGTGTGGTCTCCCGACGGGAAACGTGTCGCCTACGGACGCGAACGTCAACTCTTGGTGGCGGACGCGGCAGGAGTGACCCGTGCTCTGGTCGAGCATCTGGCAGGTGTGGCCCTCTGGCTCGCCTGGTCTCCCAACGGAAAATACCTCCGCTACACCATGCAGGAGAACGGGGACAAGCGAAGCCTCCACCAAGTCGACGTCGCGACTGGGAAAGTGACCACGCTCTTCACGGGAACCCAGGAAGAACATCACGTGTGCTGCGGCTCCTGGAGTCCTGACGGACGGTACTATGTGTATCTCTCTGAGGCACCTGCGTCCTCCTCCATCTGGGTTCGGCGCGAAGGTTGGGTCGGCAGTATCCTTGGGAACCCGACCTGGAATCTAGCCGATGGTCCCGTCGATTTCTGGCGGTCGCCGGTAATTGCTCCGGACAGCCATCATCTCTATTCCATCGGCGTCCAGATGCGCAATCATGTCGTGGGCCTGGACGCAGCATTCGATAGCTTTCTCGAGGACATGTCGATCGATTCCATGAGCATCTCGCACGACGGCAAATGGGTTGCCTATACAACTTATCCGGAAGGCTTCCTTTGGAAGAGTCGTCTGGACGGTACCGACAGGGTCCGGCTATCGGGACCGCTTGTGCGAGTAAGGTCGCCGCAGTGGTCTGCAGATGATCGCTCACTCATCTATCTGCGAGCGCATGACGGTGATGCCTGGATCATCGCTCGCATGGAAGCCGTCCTGGGCAGTCCAGAAAGATTCATCGATGAAGGTACGGATATCGCGGCCTTCTCCTATTCACCGGCCGGCAACAAGATCGCATTCGACCGCGTCAATGAGTCGCTTTCGGCCCCTGCCGGTATCTCCATCCTCTCCCTTGGGAGTCGCAAGGTGGAACCTGTGCCGCAGTCCGCCGACCTGTCAAATGCCAAGTGGTCACCGGACGGTCGCTATCTGGCCGCCGTTGCGATCAATCGCCGGGAACTCAGAATCTTCGATACCCAGACGCAGAGCTGGAAGACGGTCGACACGGCAGACGAAGTGCGCGCCCCTGCCTGGGACCGGAAGCTCGACATCCTCTACTTTGTCGTCGACGACGAGAAGAAGCGCTTGATTAGGAGATACAGCGTCGACACCAGGGCCGTCGCGGACGTGATGGTGCTCCCCGATCGCTATCGCCACGGCCACGCGTCAAAGATCCTCGAACAATCGCCGGAAGGGCGCCTGCTTTTCGGCTACTCTGAGGGCGGCTCAGACGTCTACGACCTGACCGTGGAGCTGCCGTAGCAGAGTAAAGATGCACGCACAGGAGTCCAAGTGAAAATCTTAGGAGCGCTCGCGCTCGCAGCCCTGATCGCGCCAGCCCAAACAGGGAAGGCGCCCACCACACTCAAGGACGCCTACAAGCCCTACTTCAAAATCGGCGTTGCCATCAATGAACGTCAGTTCGACGAACGCGACCCCACCGCTGCGGCCATCATCGCCTCCCAGTTCAACACCATCAGCCCTGAAAACGCCCTCAAGTGGGAATCCATCCACCCGCGTCTCGACACCTTCAACTTCACGCCCGCAGACCACTACGTCTCCTTCGGCGAGAAGAACAGGATGTTCATCGTAGGCCACTGCCTCATCTGGCACAGCCAGGTGCCCAAGTGGGTCTTCGAAGACGCGGAAGGCAAACCCCTCACGCGCGAAGCACTCCTCGAACGCATGCACGATCACATCCGCACCGTCGTCGGCCGCTACAAAGGCCGCATCGGCGGTTGGGACGTCGTCAACGAAGCCATCAATGACGACGGCACCATGCGCCAGTCGCCCTGGTTCCGCATCATCGGCGAAGACTTCATCGAGAAAGCCTTCCAGTACGCACACGAAGCCGATCCCAGCGCCGAGCTCTACTACAACGACTACTCGCTCGAAAACGACGCCAAGCGCAGGGGCGCCCTCGCGCTCATCCGCAAACTCAAAACCGACGGCGTCCCCATCACCGGCATTGGTCTCCAGGGCCACGTCAAGATCGACAGCCCCAGCGCGCAGAAGGAAGCTAAAACCATCGAAGACTTCGCCGCCCTCGGCATCCGCGTCAACATCAGCGAACTCGACGTCGACGTCCTGCCCCGGACCACCCGTTCGGACTCAGCCGACGTCTCTACGATCGCAGCAGGATCGGCAGCCGCAAACCCCTACACCGCAGGCCTCCCGGAAGAGCAGCAGCAGGCACTCGCGCGTCGCTACGCCGAACTCTTCAACGTCTTCCTGCAGCACCACAAATCCATGGGACGCGTAACACTCTGGGGCCTCAGCGACGCCAACACATGGCTCAACAACTTCCCAACCCGAGGCCGCACCAACTACCCGCTGCTCTTCGATCGGGAGATGAAGTCCAAGCCCGCCTTCACGTCCGTACTCGATGACGCGAAGAACTTCCGCGAGACAAACGGCACACGCTGACGCAACAAAGCCGCTGACGGTAGTACTACCCGTCAGCGGCTCCTATAACCTCGCGTTAGAAGTTACGTGCGTAGGTATCGCGGGGAAGTCCAACCTGCCGCGCACGATTCCGAAGTGCCATCGCCCGGCTCGCATCGGATGACCCGCCCAGCGCAACGAAGTAAGGCGCATGTCCAGTCGGCGAAAACACCTGTGGCTCCAACGCTACATACTTCCGCTTCAGCTGCTCCGCCTTCGCCTGAGCCTGCTGCTCATAGTTATAGGTGTAGGCGATCACGTGCCAGCCCGCCTTCACACCGGAAGACAGGAGGGAATTCTGCTGCGCCTCGGTAATAGCGGCAGAAGGCTTCGGCGCATGCTTCACCGTCTGCGTCGGCGCGGTAGTGGTCGCAACCTTCTCCGGAACGCTCGCTGCCGCGGCTGACTCCGTAGCCGTGTGTTTCGTACCGCCAACCGTGTTCCAAAGCACCAGCCCCAGCATCGCCGCTGCAGCACCGGAAGCAATCCACGCCTTGTTGCTGATAGGCCGGGCATTCATCGGCCTCAGCCGGCCCAGCACGCCTGCAGGCTGCGTGGCCGTTCCGGCGTCCAGGCGCTCATTCCGCAGACTGCCAAGTCCCAGGTCGAACGGATCTTCCGTGCTAGGCTTCGCCACCGCGGGTTCACGGGTGCTCGTGGCCTGCGCATACGAAGGCACCGCGCCGGTGCCACGCATCTGCGGCACGCTGGAAGGTAAGGCAACTTCCGGTACCGAGGCAACACCAGCACCTGCCGCCACAACCGGAGCAGCAGGCACCGCCCGCGGACGAATCGGCGGAGGAGTCAGTGTCGCCACCAGCTCTTCCGCACTCAGCTTTCCATCCAGCAACTTCGGAACCAGCTTGTCGAACGGGCTCGGCAGCGGCATCGGCACCGTACCCTGCCAATCCACCGTCAGGCAGCGCAGCAGCAGCAGGCCGATATCGCGAACGTCCGCCTGCCGCAGCGCCTCGCGAGCCTCCGGTGTATCCGCCTCGAAATCTCCAACGCACTCCCGCGCACAGTCACTGCGCAGCTTTACCGTCTCGCCTACAGCGAAGACGTTGGTCGCATCGATGTGCTCGTGCACCAGCCCGGCAGCGTGCAGCGCAGCAACTGCACCGCCCACCGCCTCGGCAACTTCTTTCGTCTCTGCAACTGAAAGAACGCGCTCTCGCAGCACATCCGACAGGGAACCGTCCGTGGCCTCCACCAAACAGCAAGCCAGCGGAACACCGTCGAAGTCCGTTCGCCCAAAGTGGCCGATTGTCTGCAGATTCGGGTGCGAAACAGCGGCAACCTTCTGCCAGCGGGCGATCAGCTCCGGCTCATCGAAGTGCGCTTCCGTCAGTCGCAGCATCGCTGGCTGACCTTCCGCATTCGTGGTCACAAAGAAGGCGCTGCGGCCCTCCGAACGATAGAGCCGGCCAAGCGGATAGCCGGCCAGCGTGTTGCCTTCGTATTCAGTCCACAGATGCATGGGGTCTCTTCCTTGTGGAGTCGCCGGGGACAGGTGGAATTTCACACCTGGCAGTGGCAAACGCGCAGTGGGGTATTCAGCGCTCCTATTAATTATCCTCCTGTGGCTTCAGGAAAATCCTGCTAATAATTGGCAGTCAATAGAGAAGATTTGGGGCATCTACGCAGTTACCCGCAGCACCTATTCCATGCTAAGAATGGTCCTTAGCGTTCCTGTAGCCGCACGGCACCCGATACGTCCTTTTCCACAACCCACCATCCGCCGTCGCGGTGCGCCGTCACACGCTTCCCATCAACCCACACGCCGGTCGAGCCCTCACGCGCAGGCAGCTCAACCTTCGCAGTCATCCCGGCAGGCACCTTAAGCTTTAGCTCAAAGTTCTTCCCACGGCTCCAACTTACAAACAGTTCGCCAAGCGGAGTCGGCATACGACCCTCAGCCTTCGTCAGCGCACCCGTACGCGGCTGGATCACGGCACGCTTCCATCCTGGCGTCAGCGGCTGCGCGCCAAGCACAAACCTCGGCAGCAGATTCGCCGGCGCGGCACCCCACGCATGGTTCCAATCCTGGTTCGGCTTATAGTGCTGATCCCACGCCTCCCAAGTCATCGTGGTCCCGCTCTCCACCATGTGCTTCCAGCTACGGTCGCCCGGCGCGGTCATCAGCCCTAGCGCGGCTGCATCTTCGCCATTCTCAAACAGGCCCTCCAGCAGGTACTGCGCCGCATAGACTGACGCCGCCATACCCCTGCCTGCCAGCCACTGCGCAACCTTCGGCCGCGCCTCCACCGGCACCAGCCCAAACGCCAGCGGAAACAGGTTCGCATGCAGCGAAGCATGATCCGTTCCCACACCATCGCGGTACAGCCCACGCGCCGGATCGAACAGCTTCGCCTGAAAAGCAGACTTTGCCGTCCGCGCCTGTGTGGCGTAGCCCGCGGCCTCGTCGTCCTTGCCCACTGCCGCAGCCAACACAGCCATCTCGTCCAAAGCCCGCAGGCGAAACGCATTCACCACCGTATTCACACCAGTAAAGACATAGCCATCGCGCTCGGCAACGGGCCAGTCCACAATGTCGCCCATACGAATGTTCTCGGCGTTACTCGTCACCAGCCCATCCGGCCCCACACGATCCTGCAACAGCTTCGACTTCAGCGCCTCGTAGTGTGCGGCCAGCCAAACCTTGTCGCCGGTTTGCATCCAGTCCGCATAAGCAATAAACACCACATGCGGAGCCCACTCGGAAGGCCACGTCGGATACTTCAGCAGCCGATCAAACGTCACGCGAACCATCCGCGGATCCGCATCCCCCGCGTAGTAGCCCAACTGATTAAGGTAGGCATCCGCCTCATACGCCAGCCGCTCGCGATCGCCATCCACCAGCACCCCGGCAAACGTAGTCGCCTTGATGGTGTAGTGCGACAGATCCCATATCTTATCCAGCATCGCGTCTGACGACTGGAAGCTTGCTGCGCCGTCCACCCACGTACTGTCGAAGCTCGCGCGCCGCCGGATCTGGCTCGCCCGCAATGCTCCCGGCCAGCCCTCCACCTCCACCCAGCGAAAGGGCATCAGCGTTCCATAAGCAGCCGGCGTCAACACGGCCGGCGCCTTCGTATTCCGCGCATCCACCGGCGGTGCAATCGTCATGGCCGCACTACCGCTTGGCGTAACCTTCACCTCGGCAAATCGCACCGTTCCCGGCGGCTTCGTATCCACGCGGCCGTCCTTCAACGCCTCGCCAAATCGAACGGTAACCGGCCCGCTCTTGCCTCCGCCTGCAGGCGTCAGCGAAAGATTGCCAAAGGCAGCCCGGCCAAAGTCCACCAGGTACACGCCCGGGGCAGCTTCGCGGATCGACACCGGCGCCTGTTCCACCAGGTGTGTCGGCGCTGCATCCTGCGCCACGGCAAAGCCCGCGGATGCCACCATCAAAAGGGAACCGAAGATCAAGGAACGCATCGCGTTGGCAACCGTGCTTTCTACTGGGTATCGTGCCGCAGGCGACCCGATCCACATTCAGTGAAGCACACTGACCTGGCGCTTGGTGCGCATCCCGCTCAAGCATTAACTTTGTATGCTGCACTATTCCACAACGCCCGACGAGTACCGGCCAGGCAGCGCCCGAAGATGCTTGACCGCCACCGCACACCCAACATAATCTGGCACCCTCGTTATAGGCTGGGCGTCAGCCGTCCCATTTAGTTTCAGGCCTGAACGAAATCATCGGAGTCTTCTTTGCGCATCCTCGCCTCTGTATGTCTGTCCACCGTTGTACTCGCAGCCGCTGCGCAAAACCAGCCTGCCTATCTCAATCCAGCGCTCACGCCGCAACAGCGCGCGGCAGACCTAGTCGGTCGTATGACGCTCGAAGAAAAGTCACTGCAGATGGTCAACGGAGCCGCCGCGATCCCACGGCTCAACGTACCCGCCTACGACTACTGGAATGAAGGTCTGCACGGCGTCGCCCGCTCCGGATACGCCACCATGTTCCCCCAGGCCATCGGCATGGCCGCCACGTGGGACGCGCCACTCCTCAAGCAGATCGGTGACGTCATCGCGACCGAAGCACGCGCCAAGAACAACGAAGCGCTCCGCCGCAACAACCACGACATCTACTTCGGCCTCACCTTCTGGTCGCCAAACATCAACATCTTCCGCGATCCTCGCTGGGGCCGGGGTCAGGAGACATACGGCGAAGACCCCCACCTCACCACCCAGCTCGGCGTCAACTTCATCGAAGGTCTGCAGGGAACCGATCCAAAGTTCTACAAGGTCATCGCCACACCCAAACACTTCGCCGTACACTCCGGCCCGGAAGAAGGTCGCCACAAGTTCGACGTAGAGCCCACACCGCATGACTTGTGGGACACCTACCTGCCGCAGTTCCGCGCAGCCATCGTCGACGCCAAGGCGGACTCCATCATGTGCGCCTACAACCGCATCGACGGCCAGCCCGCATGCGGCAGCAAACTGCTGCTCGTCGATATCCTCCGCAACGACTGGAAGTTTCAGGGCTTCGTCACCTCCGACTGCGGAGCAATCGACGACTTCTTCCGCCCCAACACGCACCAGACCGAACCCGACGCGGAACACGCCGACAAGGCCGCTCTCCTCGCTGGTACCGACACCAACTGTGGCTCCACCTACCGCAAGCTCGGCGACGCCGTGAAGTCGGGCCTCATCAAGGAGTCGGACATCGATGTCAGCCTCCGCCGCCTCTTCGAAGCACGCGTACGCCTCGGTCTCTTCGATCCAGCAGGCTCGGTCCCGTACGCTCAGATCCCGTTCAGCCAAGTAAACTCGCCGGCCAATGCAGCCGTCGCAAAGCGCGCCGCAGAGGAGTCCATGGTGCTGCTCAAGAACGACGGCATCCTCCCGCTCAAGGCCGGTAAGTACAAGACCATCGCAGTCATCGGACCAAACGGTGCGTCCCTGTCGTCGCTCGAAGGGAACTACAACGGCATGGCGCACGATCCCAGGATGCCGGTCGACGCGCTGCGCTCCGCACTCTCAGGAACCAACGTCGTCTATGCACCGGGAGCACCTTACGTTGAAGGCTTCCCCATGCCGGTCTCACGCACCATGCTTCACCCGGCAAACGGTTCGCAGGAACAAGGCCTCAAGGCCGAGTACTTCGGCGCAGCCAACTTCAACGGCACACCCGTGACCACACGCGTCGATCCGGAACTTAACTTTGATTGGAGCGGCGTCAGCCCGCTCACCAACGCGCCCGACAGCGCCTTCGCAGTCCGTTGGACCGGCACACTGACGGCGCCAGTCGCAGGTACCTACCAGTTCCTGCTTCGCACCGGCCGCTGCCGCGGCTGCAACACATCGCAGCACTATAAGGTGCTGATCGACGGCAAGGAAGTTACGGTCTCGCGGACCGTCGCACCGGCAACACCCAATACACCCGTTCGTATAAATGGCACCACAGGCTTGCCGGAGACAGGCAACACCGAACGCCCAGGCGCCTTCAGCGTGAACTTCGCCGACAACAAACAGTCCCACACCATTCAGGTCGACTTCCTTCGCGACTCCGCAAGCCAGGGATCGGGCATTCGTCTTGAGTGGACGCCCACACCCGCAACGCTGCTGCCCGAAGCGCTCGAAGCCGCCAACAAGTCCGACCTTGTCGTAGCCATGCTCGGCCTCTCGCCCGACCTCGAAGGCGAAGAGATGCCGGTCAAGCTCCCCGGCTTCGTCGGCGGCGACCGCACCGACATTAGCCTGCCCGCATCGCAGCAGGCACTCCTGCAGGGCCTCATCGCAACCGGCAAACCCACCATCGTCGTCCTGCTCAATGGCTCCGCACTCGCCATCAACCTCGCCGACGAGAAGGCCAACGCCATTCTCGAATCCTGGTACCCCGGCGAAGCCGGCAGCACCGCACTCGCCGACACTCTCGTAGGCCGCAACAATCCCAGCGGCCGCCTGCCCATCACCTTCTACAAGTCCGAAAGCGACCTGCCCGGCTTCGAAGACTACTCCATGCAGAACCGCACCTACCGCTACTTCAAGGGCGCACCGCTTTACGGCTTCGGCTTCGGTCTCAGCTACACAAAGTTCGCCTACTCCGGCCTGAAACTCGCCAAGGCAAAGCTCAACGCAGGCGACACCCTCACCGCTGAAGTGACAGTCAAGAACACAGGCAAGGTAGCAGGCGAAGAGGTAGCCGAGCTCTACCTTCTGCCACCAGCCGAAGGCAACGCAGGCCTGTCGCCCAAGCAGCAGTTGGAAGGCTTCCAGCGCGTCATGCTCAAGCCCGGCGAAAGCCGAAAGCTCACCTTCACCCTTACCCCACGCCAGCTCTCCGAAGTCGACGCAAAGGGAACCCGAGCCATCCAGCCCGGTACCTACGCCATCGCCATCGGTGGCGCACAACCCAAAGATCCAAGGGCAACGGCAACAGCCCAGACAGCCGGCTTCACCATCCAGGGCACTCAGCCACTGCCGCACTAAACCACAACGAAAAGCGCTTATGGAAGAGCGGGCAAGCCAAAGGTAAGCCCGCTCTTCGCAGTCTCGACAGTGCAGATTGCCCTTCCAGAAACGCAATCTGCAGAAAGCTGCCAATCATCGCACTGAATCGTCTCAAAATGTGGCACAAAACGCATTGTCTGCACACAAAGAGCCGCTCCTGCATGACGAATATTCCCTGTATCCTTGCGTGGATCGCGAAGCCTATCGGATTCATGTTGCGTGATCGCGAAAACGTAATCGGTTCCAGCTAGTTTTGATCTTCAGGAGATAGTAACGGTGGCTTCCACCCCAAACCGGCAAGCCCCTAAGGGCAAACAGTCCGAACGCATCAAGATTCAGGATGTCGCGCGGCTTGCGCAGGTGTCGCTCAGCACGGTGTCCGGCGTACTGAACGATAAGGAAAACGTTCGGCCGGAGACGCGTCAACGTGTGCTGGAGGTGATTGCACAGCTTGGCTATACGCCGAACCTGTTTGCAAGCAACCTGGCGCGGCGCCGCACCAAGATCATCGGCATCATCGTCAGCGACCTGATGAATCCGTTCTTTGCGGAGATTGCACGCGCGCTCGATAACCAGGCACGACAGCATGGCTACGAGACCTTTCTGACATCAACGAACTTTCATCCGGAGCAGCAGTGCGCCGCGGTTCGGCAGATGCTTTCACTGCGGGTCGCAGGCATTGCGATGATGACTTCGGAGAATGATCCGGAGGCCTTCTTCATCTTGAAGGCGAGCGGTACGCCGACCGTCTACCTGGACAACGATCACTCCGCGCAGCACATTGGCACGGTTCGCGTGGACAAGCGCCACGGCATGTATCTGGCGGTGCAGCATCTGTTGCAGCTTGGTCATCGGCAGATACTGCTGGTAAAGAATTCACAGCAGGATGCAGCTGTGCCACCCATGCATTCGCACATGGAACGGCAGATCGGCTTTGAGGAAGCGCTGCGAGAGTTCAACTCGCGTGAGACTGACGTGCACATCATCGACGAACCTGGCGAGCCTGCTGCCGCCGGGCTGCGCGCGGTAGAGATGGCGTTGAAGCAGCAGTATCATTTCACGGCAGTGGTTGCCATCAATGACCTGGTGGCGCTGGGCGTCTTGCGTGGTCTACAGGCCGCAGGGAAGGCGATTCCGCAGGATGTGTCGGTCGTCGGGTTTGATGACACCTATCTGTGCCGTTTCCTGCATCCGCCCCTGACGTCTGTTGCGACTCCGCGAGAGGACCTGGCAAAGAGCGTGCTGCAGACGCTGTTTGCTTACATCGATGGCGACGATCTGCTGCCGGAGCCGATGCTGGCTGCGCGCATTGTGGTGCGGGAGTCGACTGCCGGGCCGTCGAAGGTGGCGCTGCTCTAGGTGCAGCGTCAAGCTTGTAAGGTTGGTTCGCCTGCTGCGTGGGGTGCGATGAGTGCGGTTTCGTCGTTGCGACGCGCGCGTTCCCATGCTCCAAGCAGCGCGCTTCGAACGAATTGAATGTGAGAGCTGGTCATCTGCTGGGCCAACGCGCGATCTCCGGATGTGATGGCTTCGGTGATGTTGCGGTGGGCGGAGGGTGTGTCAGAGGACGTGAGTTGATACGTCTGGCATCGACAAAGCCATAGCTTGTCCTGCAGGTTGCTGTGGACGCGCGCAAGCTCCTCATTGCCGGTGGAGCGGACGATCATGCTGTGGAAGAAGATGTCCTCTTCGATGTAGTCGGCCTTCTTGCGGGAGCGCAGCAGCTGCTCGGTGCGGGCGACGCTGGTACGTAGCTCTGTGATGAGCTTTGGCGTAATGGGGACGATGGCTGCGGCGAAGGTTTCGAGTGCTTCGCGCAGGTTGTAAAGGTCGGAGATCTCCTTGCCGGAGAACTGGTGGACATAGGCGCCACGGCGGGGTTCGATGCGAAGGAGGCCTTCGCTCTGTAACGTGTTGAGCGCCTCGCGGACGGGGGACTTGCTGATACCCAGTTGCTCTGCGAAGAACGTCTCGGTCAGGCGAACATCGGCGCCAGGATTCTCTGCGAGAATGTAGCGCCGGATGCTCTTATGGGCCTGTTCCGTGAGGCTTAAAGATGTCTGCAGTTTCTTCAGAGATGACATTCGAGTCTTTCTTTTGCGTGACGCCCCATAGTACGGAGGTAGTCGTCCGCCGACAATTACCAGTCTTTCGCGAGTGCCGTGACGATGTCGGTGAGGGCGTTGACGTCGCGCATGTCGACGACCTCAGCCGGCGAGTGTGCATAGCGCAGTGGCCAGCTTAGGGCGACGTCGGTTGCGCCATAGCGGGCGAAGGCTGCGCCGTCGTTGCCACCGCCGGTGACACCGTACTGCACGGGGATATTGTGCTTCGCGGCGAGTGCTTGCACGCGCTGGACGGCGCTCCACGGGACGATGTTCGAGTTGTCGATGGCGCGGATGACGAAGCCTTCGCCGAGTTTGCCGTCGGCGAAGCGGTGCGATTCGAGCGGTGTGTCGGACGAGACGAACGTGTCGATGGCGAAGACGGTTTCGGGGACCTGGTGCTTTGCGTTGGCGGCTTCGGCGAAGGCGGTTGCGCCGAGCAGACCAAGCTCTTCCTGCGTGGACCAGACAAAGGTCACGTCGCGGTTGAAGTCTTTTCCGAGCGCCCATACGGCTTCGATCATTGCGGTGCAGCCGACACGATCGTCGAGGCTACGGACGGAGACGCGACCATCGCGGAGGGTGCGGAGGCGCTTGGGAATGGTGACGAAGTCGCCTGCCTTGATGCCGAGTGCGCTAGCCTCGGCAGCGGTTGCTGCACCGACGTTGAGTTTCGCGGCCGCGCGGAAGTCGGCGGGGAAGTGGAACTTCGCGGAGTCGAAGTCATCGGGCAGCGTGACGACTGCGCCCAGCATGCCGGCGCTTGTGTGGACGAGTGCCGGATGTCCCCAGAAGAATGCGGGCGATCCTCCGCCCTTGTTGTCGAGTTCGAGTGTGCCGTCGGCGTTGATGCTCTTGATGCGGAAGCCTAGTTCGTCGGTGTGCGCCATGAAGAGTGCGGCGGGTTTCTCACCCTTACCGAAGCGCACGGTCAGGTTGCCGGCGGCGTCTGTTTCAGCTTTGACCCATGGCGGCAGCAGGCGTTCCACGGCTTCGCGCGGCATCTTTTCCTGTTCGCTGACGCCGTAGCTCTCCGTCATGGTCTTCAGTACGGCGTTGATGTCAGGCCTGGTTGTTGGCTTTGGCGATGCCGGCGGATACGCGGTCGCAGTGACGGCGCCAAACGTGTTGGTAGGCGCGGAAACCCCGACGAAGTGGAAGAGCTTCTGCTGCAGTGCCTGCAGATCGCGGTTGTCCAGCATCTCGCCCGCGGTCAGCGGGTACTTCAGCGGGAGACCAAGGTGCAGTGTGTGTGCGGGCAATGCGAAGGCGGGACCGTAACCCTTGATGAGGAAGGCAGCGGCTGAAGCGTGCGCAAGGGATGTATCGCCGAACCATTGCGTGGAGGCGGCGGCATCATTGGTGAAGCTGAGCGGGCCCGAGCCCATGCTTATCGCCGTTGTTGAAGCGGCCGTGCGAGCGTCTGTGCGTCCGCGGCCGATGTAGATGAGCTCCTCGGGTTGCGTGACCTGCAGCATGCGAGTGAGGCCGCGGGAGCCGCTGTATTGCTGCGTGACAAAGGCGATGGTGGTGGTGCCGGTGCCGGGCCTGGCTGCGAGAGCTCGCGCCAGTTGCAGCAATAATGCGGCTCCAAAGCGGTCGCCAATGGCAGTACCTGCGAAGGCATGTTGACCGACGCGCGTCATGGAGCGATCGGCAGCCAGCGGGCTGAGCACGTCGACGCCGCTGCTGAGGACACCGGCCGCGGTCTTCGCACCCATGTCGATGTACAGATTGTCGATGTCGTCCGGATCAGGGACGTTGGCGCGGCCTGGTGTCAGGTGGATCGACAGCGCGGCAACGACGGCAGGCAGCGCGTTACCGGTGCGCGTAGTGATCAACATCTGCTGCGCGTTCTGCATTTCGTTGTAGTGCGACGGGAGGCCGGCCTGTGGCAGGCGCTGCACGCGCAGGTAGCCGTCAGGCTCGATGTGGCTGACGACGTAGCCGGGCTCGTCGATGGGCGCGGCAATCAGCCGGCGGGGCGATCCGCTGCCGAAGGTAACGGAGACATTGCCCATGGCATCGCGCTGGGGGTGCATGTCTTTGAGCGCCTCTGCGATACGCGCGGAGAGTGCGGACTCGTAGCCGGAGACGGCAGGCGTGTTCGTCAGCCATGCGAGGTCATCAGCAGCCGAGTGCGATTGCGCTCCGGCAGTGGCAGCTCCAAGGATCAGGAGCGGAGCGATCAAGGAAGAGAAAGCACGCATTAGGGCACCCATTGGGTAATAGTCTGATTTGCTGATTGGTATCTGATATATTACGCAGCATTCACACCTTTGTAGTAATCACGACCGCCGACATTTGTTCCGCAGCTGTCTTCGAGGCCTAAACGCCGCGTTCACTGATGTTTCGGGCTGACGTCCACGAAGTCGCAAGCATTGCTGTCCGCAGCGAACGGGCAGGGCACCAACGCCATGGAGATCTCAGCGGGCACGGATCCGCAGACCACGTGGCGAATTCAGGAGGCAGTATGAATAAGCGCAATTCCTTTCTCGCTCTCGCAGCTCTGTCGATCGCGCCGGCGATTGTCTTTGCCCAGTCGACCGCGACTCTCACAGGAACGGTCAAGGATCCCTCAGGCGCAGTCCTCCCCGGCGCGCAGGTCGTGATTAAGAATCTTGGTACCGGTGCGGAGCGCGCGGTCACGAGCGACAGTGCGGGTCAGTATGTCGCGCCCTCACTGCCGCCTGGCGACTACTCGGTGCGGGTCACGGCGAGCGGTTTCGGTAACTACACGGTGCCTCGCATGACACTGCTTGTGGATGCACATCCGAGCCTTGATATTCCCTTGTCACTGGCATCGGCTGGCGATACGGTTCAGGTAGAGAGTGCGGCTCCGCTTATCGACGCCGAGTCGATCACAGTCGGCCAAGTCATTGACCGCCAGACCGTGCAGGAAGTCCCGTTGAACGGCCGCCACTTCCTCGACCTGACTGTGCTCACACCGGGCGGTGTTGTTGCACCGGCCACCGGCAGCTTGACGGCTCCCAGCCGTGGTCTCGGCGCGAACTCGTTTGTGACGGCCGGCAACCGTGAGGACTCCGTTAACTTCCAGATCAACGGCGTGAACCTGAACGACATGGTGCAGAACCAGATCACGTTCCAGCCGTCGATCAACACGACCTCTGAGTTCAAGATCAACAACCAGACATTCTCCGCGGAGTATGGCCGGTCGTCGGGTTCGATCGTGAATGTCAGCACGCGCTCTGGCTCCAACGCCTTCCACGGCGAGGTGTTCGATTACATCCGCAACGAGGCACTGGACGCGCGCAATTACTTCCAGGCTCGTGGCACGCAGATGGCGGCGTTCAAGCGCCACAATTTCGGCGCTGCGCTGGGTGGGCCGATCTGGAAGGATCACACGTTCTTCTTCCTCAGCTACGAAGGATTGCGCCAGAAGCAGGCACTTCCCGTGAGCAGCGGCGTTCTGACCACGTCGCAGCGTGCCGGCGTCACGAATGCAACAACGCGCAATCTGCTTGCCTTGATTCCGCTGGCCAACTCTGGCCCGCTGGATGCAAATGGTCAGCTCACACGCTTCGTGGGCACCGCGCCTGGTCCGGTGAATACGGACCAGGGCACCGTCGACATCTCGCACACCTTCAGTCCGTCGGACAGCGTGCACGGCTTCTATGCGATCCAGAAGGACCTCCGCACCGAGCCGACCTTGCAGGGCAACACGGTTCCCGGATTCGGCGATCAGCGCTCGGCAACCCGGCAGATCTTTACGCTGAATGAAACTCATGTCTTCTCGCCGCGATTTGTGAATGAGGCTCGTATCGGTTTCAACCGTATTGCGATCCAGTTCACGCCGCAGGTCAACACCGATCCGACATCGCTGGGCCTGGGAACCGGCACCACCGGAAACGTTGGTATTCCGCAGATCACGATCACGCAGACGTCTCTCAACTTCGGCGGTCCCTCGGGCTTCCCCCAGGGTCGTTTTGACACGTTCGGCATCTTCTCGGATACGGCCAGCTACACGGTCGGGCGGCACTCGCTGCGCATCGGCGGAGAGTTCCGCCGGTTCCTGAATGCGAACTTCTCGGGTGATACGGGCACGCTGGGCTTCAACACCGTCGCGAACTTTCAGGCGGGACAGGCGACGTCGTTCAACATCACGCCGAACACGATTTCCAACCGCATCTACGTAAATGCTGTAGGCGGCTTCGTTCAGGACTCATGGAAGATGACGCCCAACCTTACGGCAGAGCTGGGTTTCCGGTACGAGTGGAACGGCTCACCGGTAGAGGGTAAGAATCGCCTGGTCAACTTTGACGTGGCGACCACCTCGCTGGTGCAGGTGGGAACCAATGGCTATGGCAACAGCCCTTATAAGCAAAACCATAACTTCGAGCCGCGCGTCGGCTTCGCTTACGACGTCATGGGCCGTGGTAAGACGGTGATCCGTGGTGCATACGGCTACATGGCGGATCAGCCCACAACCAATGCGGTGAGCGGTCTGAACAGCAACCCTCCCTTCCGGAACAGCGCAACGTTCACCAACTCAACTGCGACGCCGTCGATCCCGGTGGAGAGTCTGTATACGCGTGCTGCGGCTGCGGGCATTTCTATCTCGGCTATCTCGCGTGACTTCAAGAATGCTTACACGCAGACGTTCAATCTGAACCTGCAGCAGGAACTGCCCTTTGGCGTTGTAACGTCCGTCGGTTACTACGGTTCGGTGGGACGTCACCTGCGCCAGCCGCTCAATATCAATCAGCCCAACGCAGCGGGCGTGCGGCCGTTCAATACTCTTTCGCTCTCCAGCCCGATTCGTCCCGGCGCAGCGATTGCCGTCAACATCAACCAGGTGGCGAGCCTCGGTCAGTCCAACTACAACGCGATGTGGTTCACGCTGCGCAAGGCATTCCACAACGGTCTGAACTTCAACTTCAACTACAGCCTGGCGAAGTCGCTTGATCTGGGTTCGTTGTCGGGGACGGCATACCAGGATGCGACGCGGCCCTATCTGAACTATGGTCCGTCTGACTTTGACACACGCCATCGCGTCGCCTTGACTGCGATCTACATGCTGCCGTTCAAGGGCAACCGCCTAGTCGAAGGTTGGCAGCTCTCTGGCATCGCGCAGTGGCAGTCAGGTAATCCGTTGAACGTGACCACCACGTCGACGTTCACCGGTACGTCTGGTGTTCTGCATCCCAACCTGCTTCGCCCGGTGGACTATGTGAAGACCAAGGCGAGCGCTGGATCGGTACAGTGGTTCAATGCGGCCACCTGCACCGGCGCTGCGACGGCCGGCTGCACCTTCCAGATCCCGACCACCGGCTTTGGTAATCTGAGCCGCAATTCCCTGGTCGGGCCCGGATTCAGCGATGTCGACTTCTCGATCGAGAAGAACACGACCATCGTGGAGGGTGTGAAGTTCCAGGTGCGTGCCGATGCATTCGACATCTTCAACCACCCGAACTTCGGCAACCCGGTTACTTCGGCAAACTCTGCCAGCTTCGGCCTGATTACCTCAACGCGTTTCCCAACGGGTGATTCTGGATCTTCGCGTCAGCTGCAGATCATCGGTAAGATCATCTTCTAAATTGCGTCACCGTTGTCCGTTGGACCAAGACTGCGGCGCTCCTACGGGAGCGCCGCACGATTCTCATAGAACATTTGCGCTCATGCGCTAATTCGGAGTGGTGATGAAACTCGTTCGTTCCGCTGTAATCGCAGCAGTTGCTTTGTCCACAGCTAGCTTCAGCCTGTCGGCGCAGAAGGCCGGCGTCAGCGAAAAGATCGACTTCACTGCAGTGGGCGCACCGATCGCGAAGGCACCCGCGGATCCTGAGATCAGTGCGGCATTGAAGCAGGTCTCGGTGGATCGCATCAAGGCAAACATCTCGCACCTGGTGGACTTCAACAATCGCACGACCATTTCGTCCACGGACACGGACCTGAAGCCGGGCACGGGTGTGCTGGCTGCGGCGGAGTGGATCAAGTCGCAGTTCGAGTCCTACAGCAAGGACTGCGGCGGATGTCTGCAGGTGCAGTACGACGAGTTCATCGAGCAGCCGCAGGCGGGCTTCAACAATAGCAAGCCACGCATCATCAAGCCGACGCCGCTGCGTAATGTCTACGCCATCCTCAAGGGCACGGACCCTGTTGCGAGCAAGCGAATGTACCTGGTCACCGGTCACTACGACACGCGCGAGACCGACGTGATGAATACGCACGATCCAGCGCCGGGAGCGAACGATGACTCGAGCGGTACTGCGGTTTCGATGGAGGCTGCTCGCATCCTGAGTAAGTACAAGTTCCCGGCGACGATCGTCTTCGTGACCGTTGCAGGTGAAGAGCAGGGTCTGAACGGATCCGGACATCTTGCAAAGCTGGCGAAGGAAAAAGGCTGGCAGCTTGAGGGCGTTTTGAACAACGACATCGTTGGCGGAGACACTACGCCGGGCGATACGTTGCAGAGCAAGACACGTATCCGCGTGTTCTCGCAGGGCCTGCTGCCGTCTGCGCCGATTGAACAGATTCGCGCTGCACTCAACATCGGTGCGGAGAACGAGACACCGTCGCGGCAACTGGCTCGCGAGGTGATGGATGTGGACCGCACGTATCTTGCTACGGCCGCACCGAAGCCTTTGCGCACGTCAATGGAGTTGCGCCTGGACCGCTTCCTCCGCGGCGGCGACCATCGGTCGTTCAGCGAGCAGGGCTTTGCGGCCGTTCGCTTCACGGAGTGGCGTGAGAACTTCGATCATCAGCATCAGCACGTGCGCACAGAGAACGGTAAAGAGTACGGCGACCTGCTGAAGTTCGATGACTTCAACTACATTGGGCAGGTCGCTCGTTTGAACATGGCGGTGCTGGGCACGCTGGCGAAGTCGCCTGGTATTCCGCAGAATGTGCGGGTGGTCACGTCGAATCTTGATAACGACACGATCCTGACCTGGGAGCCGCCGGTAAGCGCTGCTGCTACGCCGAGCTACCAGATCGTATGGCGCGAGACGAGCGCGACGGACTGGCAGTACAGCGTGGATGCAGCGAAGTTTCCGGGTACCGCGCCGAACTCTGTCCGGCTGCCGGTGTCGAAGGACAACGTCTTCTTCGGCGTGCGTGCGTGCGCAGGATCCTTCTGCAGCCAGGCTGTTGCGCCGGTTCCCGGGCGGTAGCCGTTCGTTTCAAGTAAGTAGCGAGAGCAAGGGAGTTCGCCATGGAGTTTCATAGTCGTCGTGCCTTTCTTGTGCAGAGCGCTTCTGCGGCCCTGGCCGTCGCTGCTGGTGCACAGACACCGGCACCGCAGGCACCTCCGACTGCGGGTGCTCCGCCGGCGTTCGGGACGGCGCCTGCTGTTGGTCCGAAGGTGACGCCGGAGGACTTTGCGCATGCCGAGAAGCTGATGCAGATCACCATGACCCCGGCCAAACGCGCCGAGGCCGCGGGGAATTGGCAGAACAGCATGGCGGCCCTGCTGGAACGACGCACCGGTCCTCGGAAGGTGGCGCTGGAGGATGGGCTGGCTCCTGCCACGACGTGGAATCCTGTGCTGTCGGGCAAAGATAGCCATCGTTCGACGGGTTCGAGCAAAGAGTCTGCGCAGATCTTCAGCACCGTGACTACCAAGCTGCTGGCGGATGATGAGTCGATTGCATTTGCGCCGGTGACGTCGTTGTCGCACTGGATTCAGTCGAAGCAAATCAGCTCGGAGCGGCTGACGAAGATCTACCTTGCGCGGTTGAAGCGCTACGATCCGCAACTGCGTTGTGTGATCACGCTGACAGAAGAGCATGCGTTGCAGCAGGCGCGTGCTGCCGATGCAGAGATTGCGGCAGGGAAGTATCGCGGCGTGTTGCATGGCGTCCCCTACGGGCTAAAGGATCTGCTCGACACGGCTGGTATTGCGACGACATATGGCGCGGAGCCGTTTCGCAATCGCGTACCGAAGGCGGATGGTGCCGTCGTTCGCAAGCTGAATGATGCCGGTGCGGTGCTGGTTGCGAAGTTGTCGCTTGGTGCGCTTGCCTTGAATGACATTTGGTTCGGCGGGCAGACGATGAATCCGTGGCTGCTGGAAGAAGGCGCCTCCGGATCCAGCGCAGGGCCTGGCGCTGCTGTAGGTGCGGGGCTGGTGGGGTTTGCAATCGGCAGCGAGACGGAGGGGTCGATCACGTCGCCGTCGATGCGTTGCGGCGTTACGGGGCTTCGACCGACCTATGGGCGTGTGCCGCGCAGCGGTGCGATGGCGCTGGCATGGTCGCTGGATAAGCTGGGCCCTATGACTCGCTCGGTTGAGGACACGATGATGGTGTTGCAGGCCATCGCTGGCGCTGATGCCGGCGATGTTGCGAGTGTGGATGCGGCGATGCCCTTCGATGCTTCTGCCGGCGCGAAGGGGCTTCGCGTTGGTTACTTTCCGAAGTGGATGGCGGAGGCTCCTGCGACGGATGTCGACCGGCATGCGCTGGAGGTGGCAAAGCAACTTGGGATGGTGCCGGTCGAGGTCAGCCTGCCGGACTGGCCTTACGGCAGCCTGAACACGATCCTGTTTGCGGAGGCCGCGGCTTCTTTTGAGGAACTGACGCTGTCGAATGCGGATGATCAGTTGAAGATGCAGGTGCCGGACGCTTGGCCGAACTCATTCCGGCAGGCGCGTTTTCTCTCTGCGGTGGACTTTGTACAGGCGGACCGTATGCGGCGCCGCGTAGCGATGGAGATGGAGCGCGTGATGGGGCAGGTGGATCTGCTGCTCGTTCCTTCGCTGCGCGATGAGATTCTCACGATCACGAACTTCACGGGACATCCATCGCTTACATTTCGCGCGGGATTTGTGACGGTGGGTGAGGCGCGGAGTGACTGGGCGCCGGATTCGAAGCGGCCGCTGCCGAAGTTCAACCCGCCGCGCCGTGTGCCGCATGGAGTTACGCTCATCGGCAAGCTGTTCGATGAGGGAACCATTGCGCAGGCGGGCATTGCCATGGAAGGTGCGCTCGGTGTTTCGGGAGAACGTCCCCGGCTGTAAAGGCGCTCTAGGTCAGGAACGCATACCTGGCACGCTGTGGACGCGAGAGCATTGCGTTCGCAGCGTCGTCGTTTTTGAAGCGCTCCGCCTGCGGATCCCAGTGCAGGTGACGATTGGTGTGCATTGCGATCTGGTGGATGAGGCAGGTGGAACAAGCGCGGTGGCCCATCTCAACGGGTGAGATGGGTGCCTGGCGCGTACGGATGGAGTCCAGCCAGTTGCCGTGTTGATCGGTGCTCTTGTAGAGGTGGATCTCGTCTGGACCGATGACGGATTGCAGGATGCGCGGATCGCTTGCCTCAAGGCCTGAGGCTTTCACGCTGCCGCCGGGATCACTTGGTGTCGTCTGTTCCGTGCGTGTGACGAAGACCCATCCCTTGGTGCCGATGAACTTGATGCCATTGGGGAAGTCGCCGGAGATATCCATGGTGACGCCGTTCGCGTAGACGGCGTGGGTGAGGAACTTGCCATGGACGTTCCACAGGCCGCTCTTTGGGAACTCGGCGGAGCCCCAGACTTCGATGGGGCCGGTGTATTCGGTGTTCATGCCCCAGTGCGCGCTGTCGACGTGGTGTGCGCCCCAGCCGGTGATCATGCCCGCGCCGAACTGTTCGCAACGCAGCCAACCGGGGCGGTCGAAGCCCTTCTGCGGATGGACGCGGATCTCGGTGTAATACACCTCGGGCGTGGTGCCGAGCCATGCGTCGTAGTTGAAGCCCTTGGGCACGGGCATGGACGGTGCTTCCGGTCCAGCGGGATCACCGGGAAGACCGACTTCAACGTGTTTCAAATCGCCGATGCGGCCGTTGCGGACGAGCTCTGCCGCGTACCGGAACTGCGACCACGACCGTTGCTGACTGCCTACCTGCAGGATGCGTCCGGAAGCCTGTACGGCGTTTGAAAGATAGCGGCCTTCGGCGATGGTGAGGGATGCGGGTTTCTGGAGATAGACATCCTTGCCCGCGCGCACGGCAGCCACGGCGATGGCTGCGTGCTGATGATCTGGCGTGCTGATGACGACAGCATCGATGTCGCGGTTCGCAAGGAGTTCGCGATAGTCGCTGTAGCCGGTGACGCCGTTGTAGGGCTTGCCGGACTTCTTTGCGTAGTAGTCGTTGATGAGCTGTTTGCCGGACTCAACGCGGTTGGCGTCCAGGTCGCAGGCAGCCATGATGCGCGCACCGTCAAACTGCCAGATGCCCGGAAGGTCATGTCCGCGAGAGATGCGGCCCACACCGATGGCGCCCACGTTGATGCGCTTCGAGGGCGAGCTTTGCCCCAGCGCGGAGAACGGGACGATCGTGGGGAAGCCGGCAGCCGCAGCCATTATGGCTGCGCCCTGAAGGAATGTTCTGCGCGTTGCAATCATGGCGTTACTCTTGGCGTCTCGGGACGGACGACGGCTTCAAGTCTCCTCGTGTGAGGGATACTTCAACACGCGAACTATACCGCCTCAATAGGGGACTGTCCACGCCCGCAACGTCAGCTACTCCGCTTCGCCGTGCGATCTGGCGAAAGGAGTCTGTTGTCTGTCAGTGAGGAGCTTGCGACTGCTGCGGTAGAACTAGCTTGCTTTTTTCAACAGACGGCGCCACCACGGAGATTCCTGCTTGCCAAACTTCTGCGCGGCAAAAGCGGCTGCCTCCTGGCGAGATTTCAGGACCTGCTCGCGCTGGTTCTGGGTGATTTCTGTGGCGGTTGGATACCAGCTCGCCACCTTGGAATGTAATTCGAGTTGCTTCTTCAAAACTGCCCCTTCGCCCATGCGGACCTCGCGGCGATGGCATGATAAGCCTTCGCCGTTTCTTCTCTGATACTGACACACTTGGAGTTGGGTTGCTACCGGGGGAATCAGGGACTGTACGGTGGCGCTCGAAAAACAGAGGCTTGCGGCTATCGACATTCAATGCTTCAATCGTGACGGATGAAACTCCTTGCCATTCTGCTGCTGATGCTCATGGGACTTCCCATGGCGTCGCCGCTGTTGGCACTGACGACCGGGTCAGACGACCATCTGCCAGCATGCTGCCGTCGCAATGGAAAGCATCATTGCTTGATGGCGACAGGCAGTTCTGACGCTTCCACCGGGACACACATCCGTGCCAAGGCGGAGAAGTGCCCGATGTATCCGCAAGCGTCCGTTGCTGCTCCGCATGATGTCGCCACGCCGCCCGCAGAACAGGCGATCTACGCTTCGATTGTCAGCCATCCCACGGGCATCGCCCAGACAGAGTCGAAGTGGCGCGTTGCGCGGTATCGCAGCCGCCAGAAGCGCGGCCCACCAGTAAGCATCTTCCTGTAGCCAGAGCACAAGCACCGGCACGTTTCTTCCTGCTTGCGGATGGATCATCCATTCGTAGCCTTGAATCGAGGGAAAGTGTCCGAGCTGCAGTGCACTCACCGTTCTGGAAGCTGCACAGGATGGCGTCTGTCTGACGCGATCCAACGCTGGAGATTACCTTGTTCCGCTCAAGATTTGCTTTTCGTATTTCGCTGGCCTTCAGTTGCCCGCTTGCTTTGTCTGCGGTTGCATTTTCGCAGGAGGGCCTGACGACCGCGTCCGTTACAGGACGTGTGCTTGACCCCACGGGAGCTTCGATTCCGCGGACCGCTGTGACGGCGCTTGATCGTGCCACCGGCCAGTCGCGCATGGTAGAGACCGATGCGCAGGGGCGCTTTCGTATGCCACTGCTGCCGGTCGGCACCTACCATTTCACAGCCCACCCAGCAGGCTTTGCAGAGGCCGCGCGCGAAGTTCAACTAACGGTTGGCGCCGCGTTTGACCTGGTGCTTCAAGCGCCGCTTGGTGAGGCGACGACCGCCATCACCGTTGCCGCCGAGGCCCCTGTGATGGAGCAGGATCGCAGCCAGATTTCAGAGACGGTGCTGCAAACGGAGGTGAACAACCTGCCGTTCAGCGGCCGTAACTTCCTGGACCTGGCCCTGCTGGCACCGGGCGTTTCACCCACCAACACTGGCAGTGTTCAGACCTTCGCGGAGACTTCGCCCGTGGTGGGGCAGGGCTACTCGGTGAACAGCCAGAGGAATTTTTCAAACAGCTTTATCGTCGATGGTCTTTCCGCGAATGACGATGCTGCGGGGCTCGCCGGCAACTTCTACAGCATGGACGTGGTGCGGGAGTTTCAAGTGGTGACGTCTGGCGGTCAGGCGGAGTTTGGTCGGGCGCTGGGTGGCTACTTCAACATCATCACGCGCAGTGGCGCGAACGATGTGCACGGAACGGCTTACGGCTTCCTGCGCAACCAGCGTCTGAACGCCCAGAACCCGCTCTCGCGCAACAAGCTGCCGCTGACGCAGGGGCAGTACGGTGCGAGTCTTTCCGGTCCTATTCGGAAGGACAAGACCTTTCTCTTCGGCAACTATGAGGGGCGACGTCTGAACACGAACGGCATCATCACCATTACGCCTTCGAACGCAGCCGCAATCAATGCTCGTCTGAATGCTGTCGGATTTACGGGCCCGCGTCTGTCGGTGGGCACGGGGCCCACGACGTTGTACGGAACCACGGTCCATACCGATACCGCCTTCGTTCGTGCCGACCACCACTTCAGCGATCGCGATCAGTTCAGTATCCGTTACAGCTACTACGGATTGAACAGCGTCAATGCTCGTGGCGTGGGAAGCCTGTCGGATGTGAGTTTTGGCACTGCCGTTCGCGATCAGAATCACACGGTGGCTGTCAGTAATGTCGCGATGCTGTCGCCGCGCACCTTCAACGAGACACGCGGACAGTTCACCTACGACAGTCTGAACGCCCCACCAAACACGGACAGCAGTCCCGCAGTAACGATCAGCGGTATTGCTACGTTTGGGCGATTCTCGTCCTCGCCGACGAGCCGCCTTAATTCCCTGTACGAAGTGGTCGACAACCTTGTGCTTCAGCGCGGCGCTCATACGTTCAAGATGGGTGCGGACTTCCTCTTCAACCGCGACACCATTACCTTCCCGCAGTCGATCCGGGGCTCGTATACCTTTGCATCGCTCGCAGCGTTCAACAGTGGCACCTACAACACGGGCGGATTTACCCAGAGTTTCGGCACACCCTTTGTGCAGCAGAACAATCCGAATGTTGGCTTCTATGCGCAGGACCAGTGGAAGCTTGGACAGACCTTCACTCTGAACCTCGGCGTTCGGTATGACCTGCAGTTTCTGCGCTCGATCAACACCGATAAGAACAACGTGTCACCGCGTATCGGGTTCGCCTGGTCGCCGTATCGGTCCAGGACGACGGTCGTGCGTGGCAGCTACGGTCTCTTCTATGACCGTGTGCCACTGCGCGCGCTGGCAAATGCGCTTTTGTCTGCGAACAACACGACGGATCCAACGCAGGGAAGGTTGCTGAGTTACACCTACTCGCCGACGACACCCGGAGCCCCGGTGTTTCCGAACACCGCTTCCACGCCGCCGGCTGGGGCGTTGTTGAACTACTCGACGATGAATCCGAATGTTCAGAATGCTTACTCGGAACAGGTAAGCCTTGGAGTTGAGCAACAGGTATTCGGCAGAGGCTCACTTGGCGTGAGCTACCAGCATGTTCGCGGACTGCATCTGCTGTCGTCGTACAACACAAACATCAATCTGAATGGAACGCGTCCAGATACAGCGCGCGGCAACATCAAGCCGTATGATTCGCGGTTTGACTCCTCCTACGATGGGCTTGCTGTCTCGTTTCTACAGCGGCCTGTTTCGTGGGGTTCAGTGCGTGTGTCTTACACGTGGTCGAAGGCCATGGACAATGTTGGCGAATTCTTCTTCAGCTCTCCGATCAATAACTTCGACTTCAGTGTGGATCGAGCGCGATCGGACGATGACCAGCGGCATCGCGTGGTCTTCGATGCAACGGTGAACTCGCCTACGACTCACGCCGGCAGTGTCGCGGCCCACGTGACGCACGGGTGGCAGTTGGGCGGCATACTGCAGTACTACTCGCGCCTGCCGTTCAATGTGGTCACCGGTGCAAACACGCTGCAGCAGACAACGGCTCGGCCGTGCACGGTTGCTGCCTTCGGAACAGCCGCCTGTTCCCAGGCGATCAGGGGCGCTGTCATCGGGCGGAACAGCGGCACGGGATTTGATTTCTTCAGCCTGAATGCCCGTCTGAGTCGAAGCTTTGCACTTACGGAACGGGTGAAGCTGGAAGCTGTTGCGGAGGCGTTCAATGCTCTGAATCATCGCAACGATGCCATCCCGAACGGAACGTTTGGAACAGGGCGAATCGATGCGGCTCCAGTCAATGCGACGTTCGGGCAGGCCACCGCAGTCAACGATCCGCGCAGCCTTCAGCTTGCGGCACGAATCAGCTTCTAGATGAGAACCCTTCATGGACCGGCTGCGAGGCCGGTCCATGCTTTCGGAGATACCATGTCGAACGACGTTTGGTTGCATGACGCTCCCTCGAGGGGGCTAGACCGCCGCACCGTGTGGCGCTGGCATTTTTATGCAGGCCTGTTCTGTATTCCTTTCGTGCTGTGGCTTTCGGTCACGGGCACGGTGTTCCTCTTTCATCCGCAGATTCAACGTCTGCTGGATCGTCCTTACGACCGTCTATCGATCCAGCAAAGGGCTACGGCGAATGCGCAGGTGCAGGCGGCGTTGAGCGCAGTGCCGGGCAGCACGCTCGATTCCTACGAGTTACCGCATACGGTGACCTCGGCAGCGCAGGTGTTGGTGGATAAAGAAGCGCAGCAGTTTCGCGTCTACGTTCATCCGCAGTCACTTGCGATCCTCAAGATCGATGATGAGGATCATCGTGTCGATGTGTTCACCTCACGGTTACACGGCGAGCTATTACTTGGAAACTACGGCTCTTGGATCGTTGAGCTGGCTGGTAGCTGGGCTGTGGTGGTGGTTGTGACCGGGCTGTTTCTGTGGTGGCCGCGTGACTCGCGAGGACTGGGCGGCGTGCTCTATCCGCGCACGGGCCTGGGTGGGCGAGCGTTTTGGAAAGACATCCACTCGGTAACCGGAATCTATGTTTCGTTCTTCGCTTTGTTTCTGCTGCTGACGGGGCTGCCATGGGCGAAGAGCTGGGGCGGATACCTGAAAGCAATACGCCACTACAGCGCGGGGCGCGCAGTAAGTCAGGATTGGACAACAAGTAGCGCCGACGTGCTGGCGGCGAGGGCTGCGCGGAGTGGATCTGCCATGCATGACATGGCAAGCATGCCGGGACATGACATGGCGCACATGGGCGGCGGTGCGGCTGCGCACGCAGAACACGCGGGCGTCTGGGGCCGGCACGCCACGATGATGACCGGGCCGAATGCCTTTGTTGCGATCGACACGATGGTTGCGACAGTCGCGCCGCTGCATCTTGCGAACCCGGTGCTGATTGCTCCGCCGCTGCATGCTGGCGGAAATTGGACTGCCAAGTCGGATACGCGGGATCGACCGCTGCGTGTGGATCTGGCACTCGATGGCAGCACTGGCGATGTTGTGAAGCGGACCGACTTCCATTCGAAGCCATGGCTGGACCGGGTGATTGGAACCGGCATCGCCGCGCACGAAGGGCAGCTCTTCGGGCTGGCGAATCAGCTTGTGAGTCTTTTCACCACGATTGGCCTTGTCCTGCTGAGCGTCAGTGGACTGGTGATGTGGTGGAAGCGGAAGCCGGAGGCGGTGTTGGGAGCGCCGGTCGCGATTCGTCGCGTTCGTTTCTCTGCGGGCTTGATTGCCGTGATGTTGTTCCTTGGTCTGTACTTTCCGTTCCTGGGTGCCTCGATGATCGTTTTGGGCCTTGCGGAGCGCTTTGTCCTGCGTCGTCTGCCTGCGACCCAACGGTGGCTTGGGCTTCGACCGAGGAATGCCTAAAGCATTTGTGGTTCGTTGGATTCATGCTGAAGTGGGTCGCGCTACAATCTGCCTCATCGGGCGATGATTTATAGCCACATAGTACGGGGTGTGCGGCACAGCTTTGCAGATCTGCGAACGCTGCTGGCATGCGCCTCGCCGTTGCGATCCGGTGACGAACTGGCCGGGGTCGCTGCCGCGAGTGCTCAGGAGCGCGCAATTGCGCAAATGACGCTGGCTGAGCTGCCACTCAGTGCTTTCGTGGAAGAGCCTCTTGTGCCGTACGAGAGCGATGCTGTAACCCGGTTGATCTTCGACACACATCACGTAACGCAGAGTCAGGCTGCGTTTGCACCATTCGCATCGCTGACGGTGGGCGAGTTTCGGGACTGGCTGCTCTCTGACAATGCCACGGGCGACCAACTGTCGGCGCTGGCGGGCGCGTTAATGCCGGAGATGGCTGCGGCGGTCAGCAAGCTGATGCGGGCGCAGGACTTGATCTATGTTGCGCGAAAGATCAGCGTGGTGACGCGCTTCCGTACGACGGTCGGGCTCTCAGGGCGGCTTGCAACGCGGCTGCAGCCGAATCATCCTACGGACGATCCGCTTGGAATCGCAGCGAGCATGCTGGATGGTCTTCTGCTTGGCTCGGGTGATGCCGTCATTGGCATCAACCCGGTGTCGGACAACGTGTCGACTGTGACGACGCTGCTGCGACTGATTGATCATGTGCGCGTGCGCTATGCCATCCCGACGCAGAACTGCGTGCTGGCACACATCACCACGCAGATGCAGGCGATGGAGCAGGGTGCGCCGCTGGATCTGCTCTTCCAGTCGATTGCAGGGACGGAGGGTGCGAACACTTCCTTCGGCATCAACCTGCCGCTGCTGGAGGATGCGCATGCGATGGCGCGCGAGTTGAAGCGGGGCGGCCTGGATGGTGAGACGGGTGCGGAGAACATCTTCTACTTTGAGACGGGACAGGGAAGTGCGCTTTCTGCGAATGCGCATCATGGTGTCGACCAGCAGACGCTGGAGGCGCGCGCCTACGCCGTTGCACGGCACTTCAAGCCCATGCTGGTGAATACCGTCGTCGGGTTTATCGGTCCTGAATATCTGTATGACGGCAAGCAGATTCTGCGTGCGGGTTTGGAAGATCACTTCTGCGGCAAGCTGCTGGGGCTGCCCATGGGTTGCGATATCTGCTACACGAACCATGCCGAGGCCGATGGCGATGACATGGATGCGCTGCTGACGATGCTGGGCGCAGCCGGTGTGAATTACATCATGGGCGTGCCCGGTGCGGACGACGTGATGCTGGGGTATCAGAGCACGTCGTTCCATGACGCGCTTTACCTGCGCCGACTGCTGGGGCTGCGGCCTGCACCGGAGTTTGAGCGGTGGCTGGAGGGTGACGACTTTCATCGTCTGCAGCATGCGGGCCAGCCCGCGGCACTGCTGCCAGGCGGGGGGCGTCGTGGGTGAGGATCTTTCGACTCTCGCGCGTAGTAGCGAAGTGGCAACTACCGCGGCGCGGATCTCGCTGGGCCTGACCGGGCCGTCAATCCCCACGCGCGAGCAACTTCGGTTCCAACTGGATCACGCACTGGCACGCGATGCGGTGCATGCCACGATGGACTCCGCAGGGCTGTTGCAACAACTGCGTCAGCGAGGGATGGAGGGCATGCTGCTGCGCAGTGCGGCCTGCCAGGAGACGTCCCCGCGTGACCGTCGCGTGTATCTGCGACGACCGGACCTTGGGCGCAGGCTCCACGAGAGTTCGCGTGACGAATTGATGGGGCGGACAAAGAGCGGCGTGGATGACGGCCGGATTGTCTTCGCCATTGTGGATGGGTTGTCTGCGCTTGCCGTGGAGCGGCATGCGTTACCGCTGATGGATGCCACACTGCCGTTGCTGCAGCCGGACAAAGTCGCGGGACCGGTTTGTGTGGTGCAACAGGGGCGCGTTGCAGTGGGGGATGAGATCGGTCATCTGCTTCGGGCGGAGTTGATGGTGCTGCTGATCGGGGAGCGGCCGGGGCTGAGCGCGCCGGATTCCATGGGGGTCTATCTCACGTGGGCGCCGAGGCCTGGGCGCACCGACGCGGAGCGCAACTGCATTTCAAACATCCGGCTTGAGGGACTTAATTATGCAGATGCCGCCCATCGTATCGCATTTTATGTGCGCGAAGCTCGGCGGCTGCAGTCTACCGGCTTCGCTTTGAAGGAGTCGGCGAGTTCGACGGCGACACTGGAGTAGTTCGTTTATTTGTCCAGGCCTACTTCGTGGCGCTGACCGGAGCGGCAGCGGGGATGACGCTTACTGGAATCTCAATGGCTCCAACTTTGCCGCTCAGGTTGTCCTTCAAGCCAATACGTAAGAAATATTCGCCCTTCATGGGAACGCTGATCTGTTCCTGGTATTGCACGCCGGACTGGGACATTTGCTGGAAGGCCGCGGGCGTGATCTTTGCCTGTGCGTTCTGTGAGAACAGTGTCATGGGCTGGCCATCGGGATCGTAAACCACGGTTGCGAATCGTGCGCCGGAGATGCGTGTGCCGTCGGGTTGCAATTGGAAGTCAAAGTCGTTCACGCTGCTGGCGATGTAGATGGTGAAGTTACGGTAGGGTGGTTTTACCTTGCCGGCGACGACACTGCCTTCTGCGATTTTGTCGGACGTGCCGTTTGGAACGATCTTGGCCTTGAAGAGGATCTGGGTGGGGTCCGGAGCGCCGCGCTGCATGGCAGCATTCAATGGATCGATACTGACGCCTGCTGTTTTTGTAGCGGCAGTGCTGTCATGATCCAGATGCTTATACGAGGGATCATCCGCGTAGTAGCCACGCCGGTAGGTCAAGGTGTACTTGATGCCGGAGGTTGCGCGGACGACGATCTTCCGGTACTTGCCATTCCAGTCCCGATTCGTAGGACTGTAGACGAGCGTGTAGTAATTGGCCCCCGCGTGAAAGGCGGAGTCTACGGCGCCGGTCAGGTCATTGGTATTGACGAAGGCTTTGCCACCGGTGGCCTCAGCCATCTCGAGCATGGTGCTGTGCTCCTGCGCGGTGTTGGTAAAGAAGGTTTGTGTGTCCTTGTTGAGTCGGGCAGGATTGCGGCCGTATTGAGAGAGCGAGTTGGAGGCGTCCATCATGGGCGCCGCGAATAGGCCGCGGGCATCCACAGGATAGACGGCCACCTGGGACCGCGCGAGCAGGTTCGTGGTCTCGCGGAACTCGTTCTCCATACTCATGACCGCAGCGAATGGATCTTTCAAATCGCCGTCGGGCAACACATTTAAGGGGAAGGAACCGGACATCCAGATCAGGTTCTTGCGCCCGTTCAGACCGTTGAGGTAGCGCGCCATCTGGTTCAGGGCGGTAAGAGTGAGCAGAACGCGGGTGCGCAGTTGATCGCTCGCGACCACGGCCTCAAACTGTTGAAGGTTCGCGGCGAGCTCTGCGGCGCCGGGGACATTACCCATGGATTCGGTTAATTGATCTGAGACGGTCTGCGTTCCGAGCGGCTCTGCCAGCACCGGGGATTGCTTGCTCTTCGAACGCTTGCCCTGCAGGCCTGCCCGGAGCAGCGCCGGGTCCGAGGTGAATCCCTGGAGAAGGTACAGCCGACGAGACAGGCCGAAGATTGCCACGTGTTGATTGGGCTTCATCTTCTCAAGGAACGCGATCATCTTCTGCCGCACTACCATCTGGCTCGCCATCGGCGTGTTGAGCGTGTCCAGCAGGATCACGTTGAGGGGCCCGTCGTCCGGCACCTGTGAGAAGTTCGTGTAGGTGCCCGCAGGCATCCGCGGAACCGTCTGGGTGCTGGGACCCGAGGAAGCCTCGGTATGTTCCTCGAAGTGGTCCACATGCTGTGGCGCGCCATTCTCCAGCACGGCAAAGTCGCCTGCCTTCAGGTGGGTCACCGCAACTCCGTCGGCGCCGGTGACGCTGACATCCAGGACGACGATCTGGGTACTCGTGCGGATCGTGTCTGCCGTGGCCGCTGGCGTAGCCGCTGCGGGCGGTGCCTGAGCGATGAGCACGATCGGCGACGCGAGAGCACAGAGCAACGCAAGGCAAAGACGCATGACTGCTCCTGGAGAGGTTCGAGCCATGCTCCCACAGGCCGAGTCGTTATCCAAGCAGTTTTCTCTTCGTTGCGGTGATGGGAAGACCAAAGCGGGACAAGCGTTACTTGCGTTTGGAAAACGCAGAAGGCGCGCCCATCGGCGCGCCTTCTGATGTTGCCGTTCCTTCAGGATTAGAAGCTGAAGTTCATCTGCAGTGTGACCGTTCGTACCGCGGCGGAACTGCCGCCAGGGCCGAACGAGCTGAGTGATGTGGACCGTCCGAAGAGGTTCTTCGAAGGATCCGCGTTGTAGCTCGACAGGGAACCGTTAGGCGTTGAATACGGCACGTAGTTGAAGAGGTTCTGGATCTGCGCGCCGATGTTCACGGTGTACTTGTTGCGGGAGCTGATGCCGCCGCCGAAGCCGCCACCGGGACCACCGCCGCCAGGACCGCCGCGTCCACCACCACCGCCGCCAGGGCCACCGGGAGGCGGTCCGCCTGCGGGCGGTCCGCCGGGACCACCCTGACCAGCGGCATTGGGTGCCCCGGACTTCTTGCCGAAGCCGAAGACCTTCACGATGCGCAGGTTACCCTGCACGTTCGCAGGACCAGTGCAGTAGCCGGGAGTGACGCGGTTGGCTGCCGTAACCGAGATCGTGAAGTCAGTCGCCGTCTTGCAGTTACCGGAGACGCCATTCGCGAAGCCCGCACGGTCATTGAACTGGGTATCGCCATTCACATCGGTGCCGGTGGTGATGTTGTAAAAGTTGCCTGAGTTCACCGAGAGGAAAGGACTCAGGTTAATGCCGTATTTCGCCTGGATGTTACCGAAGAGGAAGACGCGATGACGCTGCGCGAAGAGCGAGCGGCCGTAGTCCGTCTTAGGATTCAGGCTGTCCGTCGGGAAGCTGTTCGCACCGTTCGCATTCGAGTTCGCGTACTGCAGGCTGTAGAAGCCGAAGAGCGAAAGACGGCTTGAAACCTGTGTACGGAAGTTGGCGATGAACTGGTTCTGCCGGAAGACGCCGCCCGACTGGTACTGGTAGATGTAGTTGTTGCCGCTTGGGATCGAACGCGACAAGTACTGATGATTGCCGATGCTGTTGATGTAGTTGAAGGAGATCGTCGTGCGTTTGCCCACCTGCTGGTCCAGACCGATGGTGGTCTGCATGGTGTACGCGCTGCGCAGACCAGCGCCGAGTTGGTAGGTGGTTTGCGACGCTGACGTGCTGCTGCCGCATGCCGCGATGTTCGTCGGGCTGCAGTTCTGCAGGGTACCGGTCGGGGTTGCAGCGCGGTAGATCTGAGTCACCTGGTTAATGCCATTCTGCCGTAGCGTCTGGATGCTGTCGGCGACATCGAAGCGATCGTAGAAGATGCCCCAGCCCGCACGGAGGACGGTCAGCGGATTGCCCGTCTTACGAGGGATGCCGTAAGAGAGGGAAAAGCGTGGCGCAAAGTCGGCGTTGCTGTGGATCTTATTCTGCGTCTCGTACCGGATGCCGTAGCTAAGCGACAAGTTCGGCTTGATGCGCCAATCGTCTTCCGCATACAGGCCAAGGTCGGCAATGCTTTGCTCTGCCTTGGGATTGCTGATGGTCGTGACGCGATATTGGAACGGATTGTTGCTTACGTAGTTCGCGGCGCTCTGATAGACAAACGAGCCATTAGATCCTGCGGTGGAGAAGAGCGCCTCGCGGTTGATCCGGAGACGCCCACCAATGCGGATGAAGTTCTTCTGCAGCGCGATGGATGTGTAGTTCTGCAACTCGAAGTGATCCATGGTGCTGCTTTGCGTACCGGCTGCCGAGCCGCCGCTGGCGAAGTAGCCGGTCAGCGTCAGCGTCGGTGCGGTGCTCAGCGGATTCTGCGTATTGTTCTGACGCTCAATCGCCATGCGGGTTTCATTGATGATCTTCGAATTGAAGATCTGGGTGTCACTGATCTGCAACTGGCTCTCACGCTGACCGGTGTTGTACCCCGTGGTGTTCAACGAGGTCGAACCGAGGCCGGCGTTGGTCTGCGTGTTGTGCTCGAACTGGTACCGCACCGTAAGTGTATTGGTCGCGCTCAACGCCAGATCGATGCGTGGCGTGATCTGGTACCGCGTCTGCGGGTGGAAGGTCGCGCGGGCAGTATCAGGATATGGATTCAATGCGCATGCCAGGTTGCCGGGCGCGCACAGAACGCCGGGTGTCGCAGGATTACTGATAATCTGGCCGGCGAAGATGCTGTTGTCCTGAATGTCGCGGTAGTTGCCGCCCACGGAGTAGGAACTGCTCTTTGTAAGTGGACCGGTCAAGGATCCAAGAAAGAAGATGCGGTGATAGTCGGGCTGCTGGTTGCTCGACCCGAGGAACGGGCTTGAGGTATTGAACTGCTTGGTGTTGCCCTGCAAGCTCATCTGGCCGTGAATCTTGTCGGTGCCCGGCTTGGTGAAGACTTCCACACGACCGAAGCCTTGCTTATCGAACTGTGCCGAGAACGGATTCTGGTTCACGCGGATTTCGCGGATCGACGACTTTGGCGGGAGAGTGCCGCCGGTGAAGCCGTCAACGTAGATCTGCCCGCCACTGGGACCGGCCGTAGGGCCGGCGAGCGCGGATAGCTGGTCGGCCAGTTCGTCTGGATCGTCTGAGAGTGCTTCCAGATCCTTATCCTTGATGACGACCGAGCTGCCGTTGGCATCGGCATCGACGGACACCTTGGTGTTCTCGGTCGTGACATTGATCTCGGTGTTTTCTGACTGGACCGCAAGGCCGGCGTTGATCGCCAGCGGCGCTGTCGTCACACGCACACCCTGACGGACGAATGAGGCGAAGCCGGGCATGGAGACGGTGAGCGCGTAGGTACCGGTGGGGACGTTGCGGAAGCTGTAGCCGCCGTCAGCACCAGAGGTAACGGTAAGTGCGGAGCCGCTGGCAGGTGTCAGCGTCACCGTAGCGCCCGGGATCGCAGCCTGGTCCGGATCAAGCACAAAGCCGGATACGGTGCCGGCGGCCGTTGCCTGTGCCCACGCCGAGGGCGCATGCAGTGTCGTCACGCACGCGGCGATCGGCAGGGCAGTCATCATGACCGACCGCGCGAAAAGAGATAGGGACTTGTTCATCTGTGACCTCAAAGTGTTCGGAACCGCGGCCAAAGCCAACCGGCGCACGAACAGAAGACCGTGTTTCCACCCTACCGAAAGTCACAGAGTGTAAAGGTTTGTAACGAACGCCAAATTCGGGCGTACTTGAGTGACAAACTATGGCTGTAAGCGGGGGCGTCGACGGCTGTGGCACCGGATCTGGAAAGCGTTCTATTGGTCGATGACGACCTGGAGTTGTGCACCATGCTGGAGAGCTACCTGTCTCGGCATGGATGGAAGGTCACGTCCACGCACAATGGGCAGGACGGCATTCGAGCCGCGCAATCGCTATCGCCCAGCCTGATCATTCTGGACGGCATGCTGCCGGACATGGACGGCTTTGACGTGCTGCGCCGGATTCGCGCTACGGATAATGTGCCCGTGTTGCTGCTGACCGCGCGCGGCGAAGAGATCGATCGCATCGTTGGCCTGGAGATGGGCGCTGACGACTATCTTGGCAAGCCCTTCAACCCGAGGGAACTGCTGGCGCGGATGCGTGCCATCCATCGTCGTGCTGCGCCACGCGAGGATGCCGATACCATCGCACCCGACTTTGTTACGAACGAGGCCAGGCGCGAGATCAGCTTTCGGGGGCAGGTGATTATCCTCACGGACATTGAATACCGCTTGCTGGCGACCCTGTTGCGCGGCGGTGCGGAGGTGGTAGACCGTGAAGACCTGACGCGGCAGGCCTTCGATCGCGAATCGCGACCGTTTGATCGCAGTCTGGATATGCATGTCTCGCGCCTGCGGCGAAAACTGGATCAGTTGGAAGGATTCAAGGGTACTGTAAAGTCCATACGCAATAGTGGTTACCTGCTGGTGCAGGATGAAGAAGCAGGAGGCGCGCGGGCATGAAGACATTCTTCCTACAGTTGTTCCTGTCGTTCTGGCTCGCGGCGCTGGGCATCCTCATCGGTTCGACGCTCTTGTTTCCTGGATCGAATCCCGGGCCTGCAGATAACTTTCGCGCGGCCGGCCAGGCCAGTAGCCGACGCATCGTCGACGACTCACTGCGCGAGTTTGCAGAAGATGGGTGCACGGGCCTGACGCAGTCCGAGGGCTCCTTCATTGTGCTGCGCACAGATGGCACGCCGCTGTGCAACGAGAAGCTGAGCGCGGAAGAGCAGCGCCTGATCAAGCGCACGCTTGGTGACTTGCACGGCTGGGGGTTGAATGCTCGCGCGGGTGAGTCGTGGATCCAGATGCATCCGGTCACCAGCACGGACGGTCGCCACTGGCTGCTCTTTGGACGTACGAAGTATGTACACGGCCTCGGCATCCCACCACTGCCGCGCAATGCGCTGCCTGCATCCATCATCGTCACGTTCGTTCTGGCATTGATCCTGACGCGACCGGTGCGCCGGCTGTCGGCTGCGTTCCGGGCATTCGCTGCAGGCGATCTCTCCGTACGCCTGCCGGTCGCGCGTAACTGGTGGAGCAGTGTTGGTGGCGCGGATATCCGCGAGCTGATGCTGGACTTTAATCACATGGCCGAGCGCGTCAATGAACTAATCGAAGCACAGAAGGTTCTTGTTCGCGACATTTCGCATGAGCTACGGTCGCCGCTGGCCCGGTTACGGCTGGCGCTCGAGATGACACGCGAAGAGAGTGAGCAGCCGCTGCCATCACTGGACCGCATGGAGGCGGAGGCCGAGCGTGTGAATGAACTCATCGGCCAGATGCTGACGCTGTCACTCATGGAAAGCACACCGCAGTCTGCGTTGAAGGAGACTGTATCTGCCGAGGAGATCGTGCGCTCGCTGCTGCCGAACATGGAGTTTGAAGCTGCGGGCCGCGGCTGCAATATTCTCTTCCATTCGCGCGGCCCGGTGCCGCAGACGTCTGGCAATCGTGAGCTCCTGCGGCGGGCGCTGGAGAACGTCATCCGCAATGCCATCCGTTTCACAGAGATTGGCACGACGGTTGAGGTCGAGGTTTACGCGGAACAGCACGCAGTGCTCATTGGACCTGCCGTACACGTCATCGTCAGTGACCGTGGACCGGGCGTGCCGGAGCAGAATCTGGCGATGATCTTCCGCGCCTTCTACCGCACGGACTCCGCACGGCGCGATGCTACGGGCGGCTTCGGGGTTGGTCTCTCCATTGCAGAGCGTGCCGTGGCGCTGCACGGCGGCCGCATCAGCGCACACAACCGGAATGGTGGTGGGTTGAGCGTTGAGATACTGCTGCCGGTGGCTGTGCGAGAGAACGCCGTGCCGGAACTGGTGGGAGCGACGTCTTAGCTCCTTGGCACCCAGTTTTGCTGCGGTATGACAACGTGTTGGCAGGCGGGTATCTCGCAGGCTCCGGCTTCGTTTAGAGTGGGTCCGAAGGGTCTCGATAACGATGTCCGCAACACCATTCCCCATTCTCACGAACACCACGAAGAACCACACGCACCCGCATGAGGATTTCTCCTCTGCCGCGGGCCTCGAAGCCACGCTGCGACAGACGGTGCAGGGCGAGGTACGTTTCGACGCAGCTTCGCGTGCGCTGTATGCCACGGACGCTTCGAACTACCGGCAGGTGCCTATCGGCCTTGTAGTGCCGCGATCCATCGATGACGTCATTGCGACCATGGCTGCGTGCCACAAGTTTGGCGCGCCTGTGTTGTCTCGCGGCGGTGGTACCAGTCTCGCGGGTCAGTGCTGCAATGTGGCTGTCGTCATGGACTTCTCAAAGTACCTGCGCAATATCGTCGCGCTGGATCCTGTGACGCAGATGGCTCGTGTTGAGCCGGGGATTGTGCTGGATGCACTGCGCTTCGAGGCAGAGAAGCATGAGCTGACCTTTGCGCCCGATCCTGCAACGCACAGTCGCTGCACGCTGGGCGGCATGATCGGCAACAACTCGTGCGGCGTGCATGCCTTGATGGGCGGTAAGACCGTCGATAACATCGAGGCACTCGACATCCTGCTGTATGACGGCACGCGGATGCGCGTTGGTAAGACGAGTGAGGCTGAACTCGAAGCAATCATTGCGGCGGGCGGCCGTAAAGGACAGATCTATGCGGGGCTGAAGTCGCTTCGCGATCGCTATGCTGTGCTGGTGCGGGAGCGTTTCCCGGATATCCCTCGGCGCGTTTCAGGCTACAACCTGGATCAATTGCTGCCAGAGAATGGCTTCAACGTAGCGCGTGCGCTGGTCGGGACCGAAGGAACGTGCGTGACCATCCTCGAAGCGACGTGCGAACTCAAGCCGAGCCCGCAGCATCGCCGGCTTGTTGTGTTGGGCTTCGCCGATGCGTTCATCGCAGCAGACCACGTACCAGCAGTGCTGGAGCATAAGCCGATCGGCCTGGAGGGCTTCGATGGTCTGCTCGTCGACTTCATGCTCCGCAAGAACCTTGTTGTGGACGATGTTCGTTTGCTGCCTGCGGGCCGCGGCTTTCTGCTGTGTGAGTTCGGTGCGGACTCTGACGCGGATGTCGATGCGCAGGTCGATCGCTTTGTTGAGGACGCGGGTCGCTACGCTGAGCAGCCAGTCATCGCACGGTATACCGAGGCTGAGGCTGCGCGTGTGTGGAAGGTGCGCGAGTCCGCATTGGGCGCGAGTGTTTTCGTGCCCGGTGAGAAGAGCGGCTGGGAGGGCTGGGAAGATTCGGCTGTACCTCCGGAGAAGCTTGGTGCCTATCTGCGAGAACTCTTCGGTCTGCTGAACGCTTACGGCTACCGCACGCCGATGTATGGTCACTTCGGCCAGGGCTGCGTCCATCTCCGCATCAGCTTTGACCTGAAGACGACGGCGGGCGCTGCTAAGTATCGCGACTTCATCGACAAAGCCGCGGACATCGTGTTGAAGTATGGCGGATCGTTCTCCGGTGAGCATGGGGATGGGCAGTCGCGCGCGTGCCTGCTGCCGAAGATGTTTGGGCCGGAGCTGATGTCTGCGTTCGTAGAGTTCAAAGCGCTCTGGGATCCGACGAACCGGATGAATCCCGGTAAGCTGATCGATCCCATTGCGGTCTACGATGCGATTGAGAATCTGCGCATTGGACCCGGTTATGCGCCTACACCCGCGAAGACCTGGTTTCAATATCCGAATGACAATGGGATGTTTGCCGAGGCGACAGAGCGTTGCGTTGGCGTTGGTGCGTGTCGCCGTCAGGACCATGGCACCATGTGTCCGAGCTACATGGCTACGCGGGAAGAGAAGCACAGCACACGTGGCCGCGCACGCCTGCTGTGGGAGATGATGCAGGGCGACACCATCCCCGGTAAGTGGGATAACGAAGAGATCCATGAAGCGCTTGACCTCTGTCTTTCTTGCAAGGCATGCAAGACAGAGTGCCCGGTCAACGTCGACATGGCGACCTGGAAGGCAGAGTTTCTCGCGCATCACTACGAGCACAAGAGACATCCGGTGTATCACTACGCCTTTGGCTACATGGACAAGCTCGCGCATGCAGCGTCTGTTGCGCCTTCACTTGCAAATCTGCCGATGAAGTTCGCTCCGTTGGCATCGCTGGCTAAGTCTGCATTGGGTATCGCGCCGCAGCGCACGCTGCCTGCATTTGCTGCGAAGAACTTCCGCGACACGTATCAAAGCACACATGGATGGCGGCCGCAGTCTAAGCGTGCAGATGTTTTGCTGTGGGCAGATACATGGAATAACTACTTCCATCCGCAGGCTCTACATGCTGCGGCGGATGTTTTGGGAACTGCCGGCTATAACATCCAGGTGCCGAAGCGGCATGTATGTTGCGGACGGCCGTTGTATGACTTTGGATTTTTGGATGAAGCCAAGCGATACCTGCGGAATATCCTCACGATGTTTGCAGCGGAGATTGATGCGGGCATGCCGGTGGTGATGCTTGAACCGAGTTGTGCGACTGTCTTTCGTGATGAGTTGATCAACTTCTTTCCGCATGATGAGCGGGCGCAGAAGCTGGCCCGACAGACCATTATGTTGAGTGAAGCGCTGGCTAACAGTCCGCAGCCGTATGTCCCGCCAGACCTGGCAGGACGTCGCATCGTCGTTCATGGTCACTGCCATCAGAAGACGCAGATGACCATGAAGGATGAGATGAAACTGTTATATGCCACGGGGGCCGCGGTGGAGCTTCTGGACTCAGGATGCTGCGGTATGGCCGGTCCGTTTGGCTTTGAGAAAGACAAGTTCGACGTGTCGCAAACGCTGGCTGAGCGCGTGTTGATGCCTGCGGTGCGCGCGGCTGCGAGTGAGGACATCATCGTCACGAACGGCTTTAGCTGCCGCGAGCAGATTAGCCAGAACTCAAACCGATGTGCGGTGCACCTTTCGGAAGTGCTGGCTGGACGTCAGTGATGCGACGACGTTTTGGGGCCAGCGTTTCTGCGGGTAGTGGCAGATCGTCTGCGGGGCGCACCTTCAGGCGATAGCGGTTGTTTTCCAGCTTCTCTACGATGTTGCATGTGGTCATGGTGTAGAGGAGGCGGAAGACCATTGACTTGGGGAGACCGCATCGCCGCACGATTTCTTTCAGCGGAATTACGTCTGATCCGTCGTGGAACGCAGAGAGTATCTGCGATGCGTGTACGACGGACTTCACGAGGTAGGGGTCGCGATGCGGATGCTCTGTTGCTGCGGTGAAGTGTCCCTGCAGCACTGCGTCTGCTGTCACGTCTGGCGAGCTAAGCATTGTGTCCATCGGTCTTCCTTACGCTGGTTAATTCTGGCGGCGTGCGATGCCATGTTTGCCCGAGCGCCGAGGAGTTTAAGTCTGGGGGAGGGAAAAGTGCAAGATACTTTTTTTTGCTTAATTCCGCAGGCTGTGAGACGTCTCAACCCCTATAAACATTGGGCGGTAAATGACGCATCCAGGCTGCTTCGGATGCCTTTTCGGAGTGAAATGAATCGATTCAGTACGTTTTGACTTTGTGTCTGCAATGCAACAAACGGCGCGGCCTGAAGCCGCGCCGTTTGTCGTGCTGAGTTGTGATGTGCCGGCTTAGGGTTTGGGAAGGCTGGCCTGGTTCCATCCGCCGCCGAGCGCCTTAATCAGGAGGACGGTGTCGGCCAGACGCCCGCGCTGGATGTCGATGTCGTTGCGCTGGTTCTGGAGGAGCGAGGTCTGCCAGGTGATGACCTGCAGGTAGGTGTCGACGCCGCCTTCGTATCGCACGTTGAAGAGATCGAGCGACTGCTGTGCGGAGGCGGTGGCACCTCGTTGCTGTTCGGCTTCGACTTCCAGCTGGTGCAGAGCGGCGAGGTTGTCTTCCACTTGCTGGAAGGCTTCGAGCGTCGTCTGCTGATAGTCGGCCACGGTGCTGTCGTAGTTGGCTCGTGCGATGTCGGTCAGCGAGCGACGGCGGCCGTGATCGTAGAGCGTCTGCGAGAGCGTGGGACCAACGGCGAAGAAGCGCGAGGGCCAGGTGAACCAGTTCACTGCGGAGGTACCTACGAATCCTGCCGCTGCCGAGATGGACAGCGTGGGATAGAAGGCTGCTTCCGCGATGCCGATCTGTTCATTGGAGGCGGCCATGCGGCGCTCGGCGGAGGCGATGTCGGGCCGGCGTTCGAGTAACTGTGACGGCAGCATGCCCGGAACGTCGGGGATGACTGGCGGAGCTACGGTGACGGGTGTGCGCGGGATGGACAGGTCGGCGGGAGCCTTGCCGATGAGTACGGCGATGGCGTGTTCGAGTTGCGCTCGCTGCACATCAACATCGGTTTCCTGTACCTGTGCGGACTGGAGCTGTACGCGTGCCTGCGAGACATCGCTGAGGGGAGCGGCGCCTCCATCGTAGCGGTCCTGTGTGAGTTGCAGTGCGCGGAGGAAGGCGCCGACGGTCTCGTGGAGCAGCTTCTTCTGTGCGTCTGCTGCTCGCAGATCGAGGTAGTCGTTCGCGAGTTCGGCGTGCAGCGAGAGACGGATGTTTTCGCGATCTGCTGCTGTGGCTTGTGCCTGGTCGCCGGCCTGCTGGATGGAGCGGCGAACGCGACCCCAGAGATCGACCTCGTAGTTCAACGAGAAGGGAAGCGACAGGTTGCCGACGCCGTTTGCGCCAGCGGCTGCGCTGTTCTGGTTGAAGTATGGCTGGTTGGACGAGTTACGTACGGTGGAGACAGCAGGTGCGACGCCGACGGTGGGAGCGCGGTTGGCGCGATAGAAGGCGACGTCCGCGGCTGCTGCGCGGTAGTTTGCTTCAGCGGCGCGGAGTGACTGGTTTGCGGGATCGACCTGTGCTTCCAGCGCGTTCAGTTGCGCATCGCCGAACATGGTCCACCAGTCACCCTTGACGAGCATGTCTGCTGGTTGTGCGACCTTCCAGCCTTCGGCGGAGAAGGTGCTTGGAGGCTGCTCTTTAAACGAAGGTGGCGTGGCTGTCGCGGCCGGGCGCACGTAGTTTGGTCCAACGCGGCAGCCTGTGACGGTCAGCGCGATGGCGCTGATACCGATGAGCGCAAGCCGTTTCATCGTGTGCCTTTCGTGTTGGTTGTGCTGACGCGAACGTGCGCACCGTCGACCAGTGAATCCGAAGGATCGAGGATGATGGCGTCGTTTGCATCGACGCCCGACACCACTTCCACCGTGTCGCCGTAGTCGTGCCCGACGTGAACGGCCTGCAGGTGCACACGGTCGTCGCGGACGATGGCGACGCGCGGTCCTTCGGCACGGAAGAGCAGCGTGTTCGAGGGGATGGTGAAGGCCGAGCCTGAGCCGGGCAAATTGAAGTGTGCGAAGACGTAGGCGCCCGGGCGCAGCTTGCCGTCTGGATTGTTCAGATCAACTTCCACGTTGAGGGTTCGCGTGGTGCGATCGATCGCATCGGCATTACGGGTGACGAAGCCGTGCATCGCCTCGCCGGGTGCGGAGTCCTGCGAGATGGTGGCCGCAGTGCCGTTATGGATGCGATTGGCGTACATCTCAGGGACAGAGGCGAAGACGCGCATGCGGTCTGTCTGTGCGAGCTGGAAGAGCGCACGTGGCGAGGCCGAGCCGGAGCCTGCGTTGATGAGGTCACCGATGTCAGTGTTACGCGAAGTGATGGTGCCGTTGAAGGGAGCGACGATCCGTTCGTAACCCTGCAGTTCCTCAAGGCGCTTTACACCAGCGCGGCTGGCGTCCGAGGCTGCCTGCGCTGCGATGTAGTTGCTCTTGGCCTGGTCGGCCTCCTGCTGCGAGACGGCGTGCTTGGCGAGCAGCGACTGCCAGCGATCGCTGGTGGTCTTGGCGAGTTGTTCGTTCGCCTCCTGCCGGTTGAGTTCGGCCCTGGATTGAAGGAGCTGCTGATCGGTCTCGGGTGTTTCGATGATGGCGAGAAGCTGGCCCTTCTTCACACGGGATCCGATATCGAAGAACCACTTGCGCAGGTAGCCGTTGGTCCGCGAGTAGATGGGCGTCTCAACGAAGGCCTGTACCGAGCCGGGGAGCACGAGTTGATCGGCCTTGGAGCCACTGACCGGATGCGTGACGGAGACAGTGGGAATGGAGTCAACTTCCGTCTTCTCGACTAGAGCGTTCTCCGTCTGGTGGCGGTGATAGATGCCATAGGCGATGGCAGCCAACACGACCAGGGCGAAGAGGATGCCGAGTGTCTTGCCGCCGCCGGGATTGTCGACATGACGTTCTGCGGGGGCGTCTTCGTGGGGCTTGACGACGTCGGTGTGGATGTTGCGCACGTCTGTGCGTGCGTCGTTGGCTGTCTCAGGATCCACGATTGGTGTCACTGTCCGTTCACTCATGCATGCACCTCTGCCAGTTGCTGCGAATTGCTGTTTGCTTCGTTTTTCTTACCGCGTTCGTGGATCAACGCAAAGACCGTGGGAACGAAGATGAGGGTCGCGATGGTTGCGCACGAGAGACCGCCGATGACGGCCCGTCCCAGTGGTGCGTTCTGTTCGCCGCCGTCGCCTGCACCGAGTGCCATGGGCACCATGCCGATGATCATGGCGATGGCCGTCATGAGCACGGGCCGGAAGCGGGTGGCACCAGCTTCAATAGCGGCGCGCAGGGCGTCACCGTGTTCCTCATATTGTTGCTTTGCGAAGGAGACGACGAGGATGCTGTTGGCCGTGGCGACGCCCATACACATGATGGCGCCCATCAGCGCGGGCACGCTCAAGCGAGTGCCTGTGAGAAAGAGGAAGAGGATGATGCCGGCGAGCGCGGCGGGAAGTGCGGTGATGATGATGAACGGATCAACCCAGCTCTGGAAGTTGACGACAATGAGCAGGTAGACGAGCACGATGGCGAAGGCGAGGCCGCCGATGAGGCCGATGTAGGATGCCTTCATCGTCTCGACCTGACCCTTGAGGGTGATGAAGGTACCGCGAGGCGCCGACTTCTGGTTGGTGTCGATGATCTTCTGAATGTCACGGCTGACTGCGCCGAGGTCACGGCCCTGCACGCTGCCGTAGATATCGACCACACGACGGATGTTGTAGTGGTTGATGACCGTGATTTCGTGGCCTCGCTGGACCTTGGCGATATCACCCAGAATTTCCGGCTGCTGGGGGGCCGCCGCTGCTGCACCTGCAGTGTTGCGATTGATGGGAATGTTCTGCAGGTCCTGCATGCTGTCCATTTTGTACTGGGGTGTCTGCGCGACCATGTTGTAGTTGACGCCATTCTTCCAGTTGAGGAAGAACATGGGCGTTACCTGGAAGCTGCCACTGAGCGTGTTGAGGAGGCTCTGCGTTACATCGCGTGAGTTGAAGCCGCCCTGCAGTGCCTTGGTGCGATCGACGTTCACCTCAAGGACAGGCCCGTCAAAGTTCTGCTGGATGCGCAGGTCGACGAGACCAGGTACGCTCCGCAGCTGCGCAAGCATCGTGTCCGCGGAGGCTTTACTGGCCTGGATGTTGTTGCCTTCGATCTGGATATCGATGGGTGCGGGGATACCGAAGTTCAGGATCTGCGTGGTGATGTCTGCCGGCAGCATGTAGAACTTGGCCTTCGGGAATTGCCGAGGCAATTCTGTGCGCAAGGTCTTCACATAGCCTGCGGTTGGATGATGGTCTTCCTTGAGCGTGACGAAGATGTCACCGTCGCCTGCGCTGATGGTGCCGTTGGTGAGGTGCTGCGTGTTCATGGAGCTATAGGGCATGCCGATGTTGTCGAGCACGCCAGACATCTCGTCAGCGGGTATGGTCTTGCGAACGTAGTCCTCAACCTGGTCAAAGAGCTTGGCGGTTTCTTCGATACGAGTGCCGGTTGGTGCGCGGACGTGCAGGACGAACTGACCGCTGTCGGTGTCGGGAAAGAAGTCCTGGCCCAGGAAGGGGATGAGTACCGCGGTGATCAGGCAGAGGCCGAGGAAGGCGGGCACGAAGAGGCTGCGTGCCGCGATGAGGCGACGCAGCAGACGATCGTAAGCCTGCCTAACCTTTTCAAATCGTGCGTTGAAGGCGCGTGTGAAGCGGGCGAAGAGGCCATTCTCATGCGAGTTGGGATCGTGCGCCTTGAGCAGGTACATGGCGAGCGTGGGCACGAGCGTACGGCTGAGGATGTAGCTGGCCAGCATGGCGAAGACGACGGCCTCCGCGAGCGGCACGAAGAGGAATCGTGAGACGCCGCTGAGGAAGAACATGGGCAGGAAGACGATGCAGATGCAGAGTGTGGAGACGAGTGCGGGAACGGAGATCTGCGCAGCGCCCTGCTCGATGGCTTCGAGGAGTGGGAAGCCGTCTTCAAGATAGCGCTCGATGTTTTCGATGGTCACGGTGGCGTCATCGACCAGGATGCCGACGGCGAGTGCGAGACCGCCGAGCGTCATGGTGTTGATGGTCTCGCCAATGAGGCCGAGGATGATGACCGAGGTGAGGATCGAGAGCGGAATGGAGATGGCGATGATGATGGTGGAGCGCCAGCTACCGAGGAAGACGAGGATCATGACAGCCGTGAGTGCGGCAGCGATGATGGCTTCGCGGATGACGCCTTCGACGGCAGCGCGTACGAAGACGCTCTGATCACCGAGCGGCGCCAGCTTCAACTGCGGTGGCAGCGTGGACTGAACGCGTGGCAAGAGCTTACGGATGCCCTTTACGACGTCGAGCGTAGACGAATTGCCATTCTTCAGGACGCTAACGAGAACGCCGCGTTTGCCGTCCTGACGTACGACGTTGGTTTGAAAGCTGAAGCCATCGGCGACGGTAGCGACGTCGCGCAGAAAGATGGTGGTGCCGTTGACCTGCTTGATGGGGACGCCGGCGAGATCGTCGAGGGTGCGCGGCGTGCCGTTGGGCCGAACGTCGTATTCGGTGGGCCCAATCTTGATGGTGCCGGAGGGGGTGACGACGTTCTGCTGCGAGAGTGCGGCGAGCAGGTCGCCGGGCGCGATGCCCTTGGCCTGCATGGCGGCCTGATCCATCGAGATGGAGACCTGACGCTGTTTGCCGCCAAAGGGTAGCGGGACGACAGAGCCGGGCACCGTGACGAGCTGTGCGCGGACGAAGTTCGTGGCGTAGTCGTTCAAGGATGCTTCCGAGAGACCTTCGCCGGAGACGCCGAGTTGCAGGATGGGCACGCTGGATGCAGAGAAGTTAATGATCTGCGGGGGCAGAATGCCTGGCGGCAATTGGCGTAGGAGATATTGCGAAGCGGCGGTGACCTGGGCGTTGGCGGTGTCGAGCGATGCCCCGGGCTGCAGGTAGACCCGGATGACCGAAAAGCCGTTGTAGCTGGTGGACTCCACGTGTTGAATGTTGTCGACGAGGGTGGTCAACGCCTTCTCATACGGCGTGGTGAGACGGCCTTCGACTTCTTCCGGGTTGAGTCCGGTGTAGGTAAAACCCACGGAAACAACGGGAATATTGATATTTGGGAAGATGTCGGTGGGAGTTCGCAGGATCATGATCGGCGCTGCGATCAGGATGAGCAGCGCCAGGACGATGAAGGTATACGGTCGTGTCAGAGCGACCTTGACGATCCACATGCGGCAATCCTTTGGCTCGCTGGAAGCGGGCCTGTATCTATCTGACTACCAGGTTGGCAAGTCGGACCGTGGTTTCTTCCGGGATTAAGTATCGGAAAAACCGATAGTATCGGATCCATGGAGCTTCGCCATCTTCGCTATTTTGTCGCCGTCGCCGAGCAGCAGAGCTTTAGCCGGGCTGCCGGGCTGTTGCACGTCTCGCAGTCGGCGATCAGCGAACAGATCGCGGATCTGGAGGAAGAGATTGGCGTGCGGCTGCTGGATCGCGGGTCTCGCAAGACGGGCCTGACAGATACGGGACGGGTGTTTCTGCAGCATGCATATCGCGTGTTGGAAGAGAGCAAAAACTCCGTGCAGGAGGCGCAGCGTGCGGAGCGCGGTGAGGTGGGGTCGCTGCGGATCGGGTTCTTTGCGGGCGGGCTGGGCGATGGATTTCCGCGGCTGATCCGGGACTTTCGTGAGAAGCATCCGCGGGTGGAGCTGTCGCTGGTGGAGATGAGTGTGTCGGAGCAGTGGCCGGCGCTGATGGAAGGCCGGCTGGACATTGCGTTTACACGCGTGCCGGAGCCGCAGTTTCGACGGGATATTCGCTACGAGATTATTCAGCATGACCCGATGCTTGCGATTCTGCCGAGGACGCATGCGCGCGCGAGTGCGAAGCGGATTGATGTGAAGGACCTGGCGACAGATCGCTTTGTGGTGTCGTCGCGCGCGACTTCGCCGTCGGTCTTCGACAAGGTGATTGAGCTTTGTTCGGAGGCGGGGTTTGCGCCGAATATTGTGAGCGTGAACACGGTGTGGAGCAGCGTGACGCTGATGGTGCAGTCGGGGGAGGGTGTGTCGCTGCTGCCGATGAATCATCAGCAGCCGAGCGCAACCGATCTGGCGTTTGTGCCGCTTAAGGCGAAGAACGCGTTTGTGGAGTTGTGCGTGTGCTGGGCTGCGAAGCGGGATCGGCAGTTGCTGCGGTCGTTTCGTGAATTGACGCGGCTGCATGTGCGTGGGAATGAGCGGCTGTAGTTACTTCACGGATTCCATCACGGGCTTGTGGGATGGATTCGCTCGTTCCAGTGCGTAGGCTTCAATGTGAGGACCTCTTTATGCCATTGAATACCGTTCGCCGTTTTTGTTTGACCGTTTTGTCTGCTGCACTGCCGTTGATGGTTGCTGCGCCAGTGGCGCATGCGCAGACGGGAATCTATTTGCAGTTCACCGGTCAGTCAAACGATTTGAACAGCAATGGCTGGTTCTATGGGCCGACGTTTGGTGTCTACCAGGACCGTCATAGCGCAGGACCGGTGCATATCGGGCTGGATTTTCGCGGGTCGATTCTGAAGCATGACAACGCACAGTTTGCCAGCGGTCTGGGCGGTCTGCGGTTGACGGTGGTGCCGCATGTGATTCCGTTCAAGATCTATGGCGAAGCGCTGGCGGGCGTGGGGATTGTGTCGAATGGCGCGAGCAATACGCATGTGCAGTACCAGGTGAATGGCGGGTTTGAGTACACGATTCTGCCGCGGATTGACTGGCGTGTGGCTGAGATTGCGTACAACGGCTACTCGGGGACGGGCACGGGGAATCCTGTGGGATTGTCGACGGGACTCGTATTCCGGCTGCCGTAACGGGCGTTGCGGGGCGTGTGCATGCTAGGCTTAAGTCCTACGGATAATCCAAAAAAACATGAGCACAGAGACACAGAAGTACACCCGCAACAGCCCCTATCTGTCCACCATGCTGGTCAACACCGTGTTGACCGATAAGGACTCGGAAAAAGAGACGCGCCACATCGAGCTTTCGCTGGAAAATGGCATGCTTTATACGCCCGGCGATGCTGTGGGTATTCAGCCAACTAACCGCGAGGCTGAGGTTGAGGCCGTGCTGAAGGTCCTTGGCTTCAAGGGCGACGAAAAGGTGCTGGACTTCTTCAAGAAGGAAGACACGCTGGACAATGCTCTGCGCACGAAGCTGCACATTGGCAAGCTGACGCGCGGCAGTGTGAACAGCTACGCGAAGATTGCGCCGGAAGGCACGCCTGGTCTGGACTTTCTGAAGGGGCTGGCTGGTCAGGATAATAAGTCGAAGGCCGAGGAGTATGTCTGGGGCCGCGAGTTCCTGGATCTGATTACGGAGCATCCGGGCGGGATCACCGATCCGCAGCAGTTGTTTACGGTGCTGCAGCGCTTGACGCCTCGCATGTACTCGATTGCGTCGTCGCAGGCGAAGCACTCGGATACGGTGCATACGACGGTTCGCGTGGTGCGGTATCACACGCATAATCGGGATCGTCAGGGACTGTGCAGCGGCCACTTGGGCGAGCGTGCGGATGTGGGTGCGAACATGCCCATCTTCCTGCATGCGAATGCGAATTTTCGCCTGCCGGAAGATGAGTCGGCACCGGTGGTTATGGTTGGACCGGGTACGGGTGTTGCGCCGTTCCGTGCGTTCCTGGAGCATCGGCAGGCGCATGGTCACAAGGGCGACAACTGGCTGTTCTTTGGTGAGCAGCGCGCGGCTTCGGACTTCCTCTATAAGGACGAGTTCACGGCGATGCAGGTGGACGGTACGCTGACCCGTTTGGATACGGCGTTCTCGCGCGATCAGCATAAGAAGATCTATGTGCAGGACCGCATGAAGGAGAACTCGGCTGAGCTGTTTGCTTGGCTGGAGCGTGGTGCTTACTTCTACGTCTGCGGCGATGCAAGCCGTATGGCGAAGGATGTGGAGCAGACGCTGCTGGATACCATCGCGAACGGTAAGGATTGCAGCCCGGAGCATGCTCAGGAGTATCTGAACGAGTTGAAGAAGCAGAAGCGGTATCAGCTGGACGTTTATTAGAACAACGGTCTGGAAATACGAAGGGCGCGGCGAAAGCCGCGCCCTTTTTGCATTGCATTAAGCTTGAGATATCAGTTTGCATTCGGGAGCGGCGCTTGTAACATATGAGACATGGCCGCGCCTCTTCGCACGATGACTTTCGTTCAAGATCCGCAAGAGTTGAAGCGGCAAGACGTACTCTACTGGCGAACTGTACCCCCCAGCGAGCGGTTCGCCATTGCGCGCAAGATGAGCATCGAGCAATATCGGCTGTCGGGAGTCGAGCATGAAGCTGGACAAAGACTTTCAGGATCTGTTGTCCGTTTTCAACGCCCACAACGTTAGATATCTTGTGGTCGGGGGAATGGCCTTCTCCTTCCATGCCGAGCCCCGAGGCACAAAGGATGCGGATGTATGGATCGAAGCCAGCCGTGAGAATGGCCGGGCTGTCTATCAGGCCCTCGCGGAATACGGCGCCCCGATCGCAGGAATCGATCCTGACGAATTTTTGGATGGCAAGACTTTCTTTCAGTTCGGCGTAGCGCCCAACCGTGTCGACATCATGCAAGCGATCGAGGCGGTCGAATTCTCGGAGGCTTGGCCGCGGAGGCAGGAAGGCCGCAGCGCCGACGGCGTGTCCTTTCATGTGATCTCAAAGGAAGACCTGATCGTCAACAAGTCGGCCGTTGGGCGCTTGCAGGATCTTGCTGACGTCGAGCGGCTTCGCGATTTCGATGACTAGATGCGATCGTTGTCGGGGCGCCAGTTTTTGATGGCTGCCTTGATGGCTTTGGGTTCCATGTTTTCGGCTGCGGCGCGGCGGGCGAGTGGTACGAGTTCCTCGTCAGAGGCGAAGCGTAGCGCGATGAACTGGGCGGGTGTGATGCCTGCCGTGGTGCCGCCGAGGGTCATGATGCGGAGCGACTCTTCGAGGCGGATGATGCGGTTCTGGTTCTGCAGGGCGTAGACGCGCGTCAGTGCGATCGACAGGAAGACGAGCAGGGTGACCGGTACCAGCAGCACGTTTGCGCGCGAGTATTCGTGCACCAGATGCACGATGGACATGATGAAACAGATCAGCGCGAGAGGCGCGAAGATGAGGTACTTCGGGTCGCGGCGTGTGTGGTTCTGAAAGCTTTGTGGTTCTGCCATGGTGCCTGCCATTCGTGGAACTGGATTGTGGGGACGCCCAAGTCTCGCACGCGGGCGCGGTTCCTCTAACATCGAAGTGATGGCACCTGCTAAGTCCCCCTCGAAGCGTATCGGCATTCACCTTTCCACCAGCGGCGGCACGTGGACCGCGGTACAGCGTGCGGTGGATTGCGGTGCGAACTGTTTCCAGATCTTTTCGTCTTCGCCGCGGCAGTGGAAGGCGAACGCGGTCGCTCCGGCCGACGCGGAGCAGATGCGTACGCTGCGCGCGCAGCATGGCATTGCACCGATGACGATCCATGCGTCGTACCTGATCAACCTTTGTTCGCAGAGCGAAGAGGTTCGGAAGAATTCGACGGCTGCGTTTCGTGGCGAGGTGGAACGCGCGCTGGCGCTGGGAGCGGAGTTCCTGGTGTTCCATCCGGGATCGTGGAAGGGACTGACGCGGGCCGAGGCGCTGCAGCATGCAGCCGAGAATATCGAGCGGGCCGTGGATGGACTGGGCTGCCAGGATTCGCATCTGCGGATCCTGATTGAGAACACGGCAGGCAGCGAGTTCAGCATGGGCGGCAAGCTGGACCAGGTCGGTGACCTGTTGCACATGCTGGATCGGTGCGCTCCGGTGGATGTGTGCCTGGACACGTGCCACACGCACGTTGCGGGCTATGACCTGGTGACACCTGAGGGGTATGAGGAGACGGTGGCGCTGATTGCGGAGTCGTTCGGCACGGAGCGCGTGCGGGTGTGGCACTGCAACGATGCGAAGGCAGCGATGGGCAGCAAGCTGGACCGGCACGAGCATATCGGCGATGGGACGATCGGACCCGACGCGTTTCGGCGACTGCTGCGCGACAAGCGGTTTGCACACTGTGCGTTTATTGCAGAGACGCCGGTGGATGACCCCGGTGACATTCTGCGGAACGTGAGTGTGCTGCGGACGCTGGCGGCGGGATAGGCCGGTCGCAGCACGAATCTTGGTGATTAAGCGCGAATGTCCCTTGCGCGCCAAGCCGAGCCCATTACGGAACAGGTCGCGATTCTGCGCGAAAAAGTCGCACAAGACACCAGAATCCTGGCGACTTCATGATCGGGCGACTTTACAATTTCGCCACGTTCAGGAGGTAGCATCCGCATGGTCCGGTCGTTTTGTGTCGCTCTCTGTCTTGCCGCAGCAACTGCCGGAGTGGGAAGCTCAGCGCAGACGGCATTGCGCAGACCCGTACCGCAAGTCGGCAAGCCGATGTCGATTATTACGGAGCAGAAGACGGTGCAGACCTTCGCGGAAGGTTTACAAATCACCCGCGTGACTCGAGACAGCTTTTACCGTGACAGCCTTGGCCGCGTGCTCACAAAGTCAGAGCATCCTCTGGACGGGGGCAGATCTTTGGTCACCTTCATGCTTCAGGATCTTGCGGCGAACGAAAGCCTCTTCTGGAACATCGCTCCCGGTGCTGCGAAGGAGTACACCCAGACGACTTTGGCGACGCCAACGCCCTTTGTGGCGTCCGTTCCTTTTCAGCAGCCGATAGATACTCGACCGCTTACCAAGCGTGACAATCTGGGCGAGGAGTACGTGGGAGGATTTCCTTGTCAGGCAGCGCGAATGACCACCACGTACCCCATCGACACGGTGGGCAACGATCGTCCCTTTGCCGTGGTCAATGAGACCTGCATGTCCCGCGAGTTTGGGCGATCCCTCAAGTCATCCGTTGACGACCCACGGAACGGCAAGACTACGGTGACGGTCCTCTCGATTTCGCGTGGCGAACCCGACCCAGCGCTCTTTCAACCGCCGGCAGACTATGTTCGCCGAATAAATGTCACAACACTGACTCCGGCGGCGGTCGCGAACGCAAGGTGATTTCGCCTTGGAGCCACCGGGGACCCGATGCCCACCAGACGTCATTGGGGAGCGGGGACCGGCTAAGCAGTGGCACAAGCGAATATGTTTCCAGCACTGGCGCGTATTCGACTGGTGGTTTGCATGGCCCACGCTAAAATCGCGGCAGATTTCGGAGGCTCCTCTTGTACTCGAAAGCTTTCGCTGCCCTTCTTTCGTTCGCAGCGATGGCAGCAGATATTTCTGCGGTACCGCTCTTCGCACAGGACCATTCAGTCCGCGGACCGGTCTCCGTCACGCTGGAGCGAAAGAGCGTGCAGACGCTGGCGGATGGCACCCACATTACGCGGGTAACGCACGAGATATTCATCCGTGACAGCAAGGGGCGGGTGCGCACGGAAAGGGAGGTTGGACCTTTGCCCGGCGCGGAGGTTTCGCTTCGCACGGTGTCGGTAACCGACCCGGTTGAGGGCGTTGGTTACAGCTGGCAAGTGGGGGCACCGGGCGGTCGCAAGACCTATAGCGTCTGGCGGCGACCTGCGCCAACGAACGCGGGTTCCAATTCGCCGATGCGGACGTTGCCCGATGGCACGAACGCGGCACGGCAGGGAGCGATGGGGAGCGCGAGCGGATCTTCTGGAGGTTCTGCTCCTGTGTCGCTGTCGATTCCGGCAGTGGTGAACAGTTCCGTTGTGCCAGGCGGGGCGGTTCAGCCGGCAGTAACGCGCGATCCGCTGGGCATGCGGGTCATCAGCGGGCTGACCTGTGTGGCGCAGCGGACGACGACCGTCTATGCCATTGGGTTTCTGGGCAATGACCGCACGATCACGACGACGGATGAGACCTGTACGTCGGAAGAGGCTGGCCGAGTGATTGAGGAGACGCGGGAGGACCCGCGAACGGGCGTGCAGACGGTGACGCTGTTGTCCGGCAGTCTGTTGGAACCGGATGTTTCCCTGTTTTCGCCGCCGTCGGATTACACGGAGTTCAAGCAGCCGGTTCGGACTCCGCAGCGCTGATCTTGCGTGTTGAGTCCGAATGCAATGGCGGAATTATTTGGCCTCGCGCGCAACTGTTTGTTTGAGAGTCCGTCTACTCGTGCAAGCACTACTCCCGAGGAGTTTTCTCATGAAGATTGGTCTTGTCTCTGCTGCATTGCTGTTGGCCGCCGTGCCGGTGTTTGCGCAAAGTCCTGATGGTCCCGGTCCTGGCGGTCCCGGTTTTGGTGGTCCCGGTAGCGCTCCTCCCTTTATGGGACGGGGAGGTATGGGGCGCGGATTTATGGGCGGGGCGCATGAGGCTGGATTTGGGTTTGGCCTGATGCAGCCGCCGGTTACGAACGCGCCGTATGCTGCGACGTTTACGAGCACGGAGACGGAGAAGCTGCAGGATGGCACGGTGTTGACCCGCAACGTGACTCGCGTTGCGACACGCGATTCGCTGGGGCGGACTCGTGAAGAGGTGACGATGCCGGCGCGTAAGGGTGGTGACGGCAAGCCGCACACCACGATCGTGATCGTGGATCCGGTTGCGCACACCGTCACACGGTTGCAGGCGGATGAGAAGCTGGCGATTGTGCACCAGATTCCTGCGCCGCGTCCGCATGATGGACCGGGAGGCATGGGGCGTCGTGGACCGGGCGGACCGCCGCCACAGGATGCCAGTGCTCCGCCGCCTCCTGATGGTGGGCAAGGACCTCGCGGCCGGCATGGCGATAAGAATGCGGTCGTGGCCGACCTGGGGACGAAGACGATCAACGGTGTGCTGGCGACGGGGAAGCGTGTGACGCGGACTATCCCGGTCGACGGCACGGATAAGCCGGTGGTGGCGACGCACGAGGAGTGGTTCTCGCCTGATTTGAAGATTCAACTGAGCCGCAACGATGTGGACCCGTTCCGAGGTACGCACACGACCATTGCGACGGCTCTGACGAAGGCCGAGCCGGATGCGGCTCTGTTCAAGGTTCCGCAGGGTTACACGGTGGAGCAGGCGGCACAGCATATGGGGCGACGTGGACCGATGGGGCCGCCTTCCGGCATGTAGTTGGATTTCGAAGATGGAAAGCGAGGGCAGCCGGGTTCGGATGTCCTCGTTTGTTTGTGCGGGGCGTGGTGGCGTTTGATCGGCTGTAGGTACAGCGGAGAGTTGAGAGAGCCCACCGTTTGCTTCGCAAAGATTGGGGCACCCCTTTGTTAGCACCCGGCTTTGTTGGCGTTGGGTGAATTGCGATTCTTTATTTGTGTGGGGCGCGAAAGTGGTGGGAGACTGGGGCGTACTTCGCTTCGTCTAACCGGCAATGACGAAGACCTGGGGCAGGGCTGCGTGGGCTGGTGCACTGGCGGGCGCGGTCTTTGCCGTGGCTGCGATGGTTGCGGCGCCTGGGGTGATCTTCGCGGCCGGGACGGATGGTGGCCGGTCGTGGCATGCGCCGTTTCGTGAGTATCCCTCGGTTGAGTATGGTCGCTTTCCGCTGCCGCCGGATTATGACCGGCAGGGTGAGTGGACGTTTGCGCGGCTGATGTTTCCGGGCGGGCCGCTGGACGGCTATCAGGGCAGATTCGACGGGCCGTGGCAGGAGGGCATGACGCTGTGGACGCAGGATTATCCACGAGCCGATCGCGCGCTGGCCAATGCTGTTCATCGGTTGACGCGGGCGGATGCACGGTCGGTGGAGCAGTCCGTTTCGCTGGACGATGGCGACGAGATTTACAACTGGCCCTGGCTCTACGCCGTGCAGGTGGGCGAGTGGGGATTGACCCAGAAGGAGGCTACCAAGCTGCGAGATTACCTGTTGCGCGGTGGCTTTTTCATGGCAGATGACTGCCATGGTTCGGCGGAGGAGGCCTACTTCGTGAAGACGATGAAGATGGTCTTTCCGGAGCGGCAGTTGGTGGACATTCCGGATGGCGATCCGATCTTTCACACGCTGTTCGACCTGGACGAGCGTTTCCAGGTGCCAGGGGCGGAACACGTGAATACGGGCCACAAGAAGGACGGGTATGTGGCGCGTTGGAAGGGGATCTACGACGACAAGGGCCGCATCATGGTGGCGCTGTCGTTGAACAGCGACCTTGGGGACTCGTGGGAGTTTCTGGATGACCCGCGCTACCCGGTGAAGTACTCGGCGCTGGGGACGAAGATTGGCGTGAACTATGTGCTGTACGCGATGACGCACTGAGAGAGATCGGCTAGGCTGGATTGCATGAGTGCTCTTGTCTCGCCGCAGTGGGTTGCCAGCCGTCTTTCGTCGCCGGATCTTGTGATCGTGGATGCCACCATGCCGCCTGTGGGCGTTGTGCCCAAGGTGGATACGCATGCGCTTTACCTGCAGAAGCATCTTCCTGGCGCTGTCTTCTTCGATATCGATGCGCTGTCGGATCACAGCAGCGGACTGCCACACACCATCATGAGCGATGAAGCCTTTGGCGCGGCGATGGGCGAACTTGGCATACACGATACGGCGACGATCGTTGTCTATGAGCAGGGGGATGTCTTCTCAGCACCGCGGGCTCGGTGGAAGCTTCGCGCGATGGGCGCGAAGAATGTCCACTTGCTGGATGGAGGACTGAAGGCTTGGGAGGCCGCGGGGCTGCCGCTGGAGTCGGGTCCGGTGGTGCGTGAGCGTACGAAGTTCCATGCGACGTTGGACAAAGCCGCCGTCAAGGACTATCACCAGATCCGCGCCACGCTGGCTGCGGGTGAGCAGGTGCTGGACGCACGCAGCGAAGGACGCTTTACCGGCGCGCACCCGGAGCCGCGTGCGGGTCTGAGCAGCGGGCATATGCAGGGTGCGACGAGTATGCCGTTTCCGCATCTGGCGAACGGAGCTTCCATGAAGTCGCCGGAGGAACTGCGAGCGATCTTTGAGGCGCGGGGCGTGGATCTGCAGCAGCCGATTACGACCTCCTGCGGTTCGGGCGTGACGGCGGCGGTGGTTGCCCTGGCGCTGGAGATGGCCGGTGCCCCGAAGGTGACGCTCTACGACGGTTCGTGGGCGGAGTATGCGTCGCGCGCGGAGTCGGTGATTGTGAAGGACGTCTAGAAGAGCGAGGGAAGTACGGCGGTAGCGGTTCCGAGCTCGATGCGATGGAAGAGGGCTGCGTTGAGCGGCTCCTCGGGTCCGACGTAGATGGTGCGGATGCCGCGCTGCCGTGCGCTGTGCACGAAACCCGCTGCGGGATACACCGATCCGGATGTGCCCACGACGAGAAGCACCGTTGCGTTGTCGAGCTGGTGGTAGATGAGGTCCATCGCGAGCGGTACTTCGCCGAACCAGACAATGTGCGGCCGGACTGCCGCGCCGCAGGTTTCGCAGGTGGGCAGCTTGCCAAGGTACTGCTCACGATCCGGGAACGGGATTGCGCACTCGACGCATCGTGATTCGAAGAGGGAGCCGTGCATGTGATGAGTCTGCTTCGAGCCGGCCTGTTCGTGGAGGTCGTCCACGTTTTGCGTGCAGAGGAAGAGGCGGTCCCCCATGGCGCGCTCAAGGCGGGCGAGAGCGAGGTGACCGGCGTTGGGACGGGCGAACTCTGCGTCACGCCGGCGGGCGGAGTAGAAGCGCCAGACGAGTTGCGGGTCGGCGGCCCAGGCTTCGGGCGTGGCGACCTGCTCGACGCTGTAGCCGTTCCAGAGCCCGCCTGAGCCGCGAAAGGTGGCGAGGCCGCTCTCGGCGGAGATACCTGCTCCCGTGAGGGTGAAGACGCGATCTGAGGTGGTGAGTTGCATCCGGACAATTATCCATGGCGGGCGGAATTGCCGAGCGTCCGGTTGGGTCGAGTCGTTCTATCAACGAAGTGCAGTGAGTTTAACGCCTGCGAGGCGTGGCTGGCTTGGCGGGAGGGGTGAGCGCCTTGGCGGCGGTCGCTGGCAGGGTGAGTGCCAGCAGTTGGACCGGGTCGAGATAGGCGCCATTCCAGCGGACGCCGAAGTGCATGTGCGGTCCTGTGACGCGACCGGTAGAGCCGCTGAGGCCGAGCCGGGCTCCCTTTTCGACGCGATCCCCTTCTTTCACGCCGAGCTTCTCAAGGTGCATGTAGATGGTGAAGAATCGGTCGCCGTGGTCGATGATGACGCAATTGCCCTCGTAGAACATGGTCTCAGCCAGGACGACGATGCCGGCGTTGGCGGCGAGGACGGGTGTGCCTTCTTTGACCGGGTAGTCGGTGCCGCGGTGGAGGCTGCTGCGCTCCTCGTTGAGGATGCGGCTCTCGCCGAAGCTTTCGGTCGAGGGTGCTGCGACGGGTTTCTGGAAGTTGCCGGACCACAGGGGCTTCAGCGTGTTGTGTGCGTAGGCCTTTGTCTTCCACGCATCGTCGCGGGCGATCTGCCGCTTCTCCTCGGCGCTGGGATTGACGAAGTTATCGGGGACTTCTACGTCGCCGGTTTTGAAGGTGCCGGCGGCGATCTCGACCTTACGGGAGTCGCGTGCGGGCCGGCCGGCGATGATGGCGGCGATGGCGATCTGGTAGCTGCCGGGCTGCGTCTCGACGTCGTCCCCGGCGAGCGCGTGCCAGAGCTTTGGGTCGTCGCCACGGAAGAAGAGCAGGGACTTACCGGCGAAGGTGCCGGTGACTCGCGTTGCCGGTTTCAGGAGTTCGACGGTGATCAGCGCGGGCGAGCCCTGCTTGAGGTCGTTGGGCTGCCAAAAGATGTTCTTGACGGCGGGGGATCCGTGCGCGGCGGGTGCCTTGGCGGCAGCAGGAGCTGGCGTGGCGGGAGGAGCGGCGACTGCTGCTACGGCGACTTTAGGCGGGGCATTCGGAACGACGCGAAGGCCCGGTCCACGATCGGGGAACTGGTCTTGGGCAAGCACGGGAGCGGTCGTTGTCGTGGCCAGAAGCAGGAGACCTGCGGCAGCGACAAGACGCTTTTGGGGAGTGCTCATGATCGGTGTGACCTCGCTCCCATGGGATTGCGCTCCCGGGGATTTGGTTGCGGCGGTCGCTGGGACTTCGCCGGTCCGGCGTCGTACCGTACACTTTCCCCATGCTTGAGTCGGCATTTTTCAAGCTGATGACGGTCGCGGTGCTGATCCTGGCAAACGCGTTTTTCGTCGCAGCGGAGTTTGCCATCGTCTCAGTCCGGGAGACGCGGCTGGAACAGATGCTTCGGTCAGGTCGCGTCGGCGCAACGACCGCGCTGCGGCTGAAGCGGGAGATCGACGACTTCCTTGCTGCCAATCAGCTTGGCGTCACACTGTGTTCGCTGGCCCTGGGTTACCTGGGTGAGAGTACGGTGGCGCAGCTCTTTGAACAGATCTTCGAGAGCATGACGTTCATTCAGCGCGTCCCGTTCCTGCGGGTGCATGCGGTCGCGGCCAGCCATGTGCTGGCGATCATCCTCGCGTTCTCCCTGATCACTTATCTTGAAGTTTTGCTTGGAGAACAGGTACCTAAGTCATTGGCTTTACAGCGCAGTGAGCGGATTGCATTGGCCGTTGCTGGACCCATGGACGTCTTCATCCGGATCACGCGGCCTGCCGTTCGACTGCTGAAGGGATCGACTGCGCTGGTACTGCAGTTGTTTCGCGTGCCGCTTAGGGGCGAGGGTGGCGAGGTCCACTCGCCCGAGGAATTGAAGATGGTGGCGACGGCGACGCGTCGCAGCGGCCTGCTGCCAGCCTTTCAAGAGCAGATGATTCATCGCGCCATCGATCTGAACCATGTGACTGTGCGGGAGATCATGACGCCGCGCGGGCGGATTTTCGCGCTGCCGGGGGATATGCCGGTGGAGCTGGCGTCGGCACGGATCATCGAGGAGCAGCACTCGCGGGTGCCGGTTTATGACCCGGCGCTGGGTACGGAACACATCATTGGGGTGGTGTACTCCAAGGACATCTCACGGCTGATGCACTACCGGCGGGATAGCCGGTTGCCGGCTGCGTTGCAGGCCGCAAGTGTGCCGCTGCGGACGGTGGCGCGCGAGGTTCTTGTGGTGCCGGAGACGAAGCTTGCGGTGGACGTTCTGAAGGAGTTCCAGGAGCGTCGCCGGCAGATTGCGATTGTGGTGGATGAGTTTGGTTCGACGGTGGGATTGGTGACGGCGGAGGATGCGCTGGAGCAGCTGGTAGGTGAGCTGGAGGACGAGTTCGATCTGTCCGGGAGAGCCCTGCCGATGCCGGACAGCCGCGGCATCGTGGAGTTCGATGGGACGGTGACGCTCCGCGATCTGGCGACGCAACTGCACTGGCAGTTCCCGCGGGAGCCCGGCATTGAGACGCTGGCAGGATTCTTGCTGGCGCAGTTTGGACATCTGCCAAAGCCGGGGGAGCGGGTATGCCACGCTGGCCGCTGCTTCACCGTGACGGAGCTTACGGGACGGCGCATCAGTCGCGTGCGCGTGGAGCCTGATGAGCGGACGAAGCGATTGGCGGGTGCGGAAGGGCAGCGTGCGTCTGTATGAAGGCTCTGCTTCCGGTATTCCGTCGCATCTTATTGATGTTGCCAGTGTTATGGATCATCGTCTCGCTTGTGTTTCTGCTGATCCACCTGGTTCCGGGTGATCCGATTGCGCAGATGATGGGCGAGGGCGCGAGCTCGACGGACCTGTCTGCGTTGCGGCATAGCTACGGTCTGGACCTGCCGCTGCACACACAGTACTTCCGGTATTGGCAGGGAATCTTCCATGGTGACCTCGGCAGGTCGCTCCGGTTGCGCGACTCGGTCACGAACCTGGTTCTGGCGCGTTATCCGTACACATTGCTGATGAGTGTTGCGGCATTAGTGCTGGCGCTGGTGATGGCGGTGCCGGCGGGCGTGGCGAGTGCATTGCATCGGGGGCGCGTGACAGACCGGCTGCTGGGCGGTGTGTCGCTGCTGGGGCTTTCGTTTCCGAACTTTGCGTTGGGACCGATCCTGATCCTGATCTTTTCGATCAGCCTGGGGTGGTTGCCGGTTTCTGGTGCGGGGACTGGGCCGCTGCTGGGCGGCAGCACGATGCTGCACCTGATCCTGCCGGCGGTGACGTTGGGGCTTTCGCTGGCGGCCATCCTGACACGGATGGTGAGGGCATCGATGCTGGAGGAGCTGGGACAGGACTACATCCGGACCGCCCGGGCGAAGGGGTTGCCGGAGAGAACGGTGGTCTACCGGCATGCTCTGCGGAATGCGCTGGTGCCGGTGCTGACGGTGGTCGGGTTGCAGTTCGGTTCGCTGCTCGCGGGCGCGATCGTAACGGAGACGATCTTCAGTTGGCCGGGACTGGGACGGCTGACGCTGTCGGCCATTTCGAATCGTGACTACGCGCTGGTGCAGGGCTGCACGCTGACGATCGGGCTGACGTACCTGGCGGCGAACCTGCTGACGGACCTGGCCTACACGCTTGCGAATCCTCGGCTGCGGCGGTCTTAGGATTGTCACGCTAGACTTGCCTTCGGAGAACCCATGTCCCGAATCCACCTGGCCCTTGCTTTACTGATCACCCTGCCCGCCGTGGCGCAGACGGAGCGGCACCGGCTGCCGGTGCCCGGGATGGATGCGCCGAAGCCGGTGCCGGGAGCACCCACGCCGAAGAAGCCTGGCGGAGCGAAAGGCATCACGGAACCGGACGATCCGGAGCATCCGACGCCGGCTGCGCGTGACTTTCACGACGCGAAGTATCGCCTTTCGTTTCATGTACCTGCGGGGTGGAACTTCGAGCGACGGGATGGGGTCCTGTCGAACTTTGGCGTGGATGTTCGAACGACGAAGCGAACGCTGGATGTGCGTGGCGTGGCGTCGATCAACTTCAACCCGTATCCGGTTTCCACGTTTTCTGGCGCCACGTTTTATTACTCGGTGATGCCAAATGCGACCGCGGCGAGCTGTGCGGCGCAGGCGATGACTGCACCTTTGAAGCCGCAGAGTGATGTGCGCGTGGGTGGTTTGCCGTTCAAGCATGGTCGCGACGAGAACGGCCACGTCTGCACGGAATCGCGCGATGAGGTCTTTACGGCGTTACAGGGGCGCAGCTGCCTGCGGTTTGACCTGGTGGTGAATACGTTCTGTTCGCAGACCAGTGGCGCGATGGAGATTTCGAAGGACCAGCTTGCCGATGTGCAGGGTCGGCTGGGGAAGATACTGGACTCTTTAAAGGTTGAAAGCAAGTAACAGCGTTCTCGATACTTCTGGTGGTGAGACTGCAAGACGAATCTCTTTCAAGCCGTACCCGCTGGTTCGTGCTTCGCGCGAAGATCCCACTCATGACGATAGGGCCGTCATGAATGGGGCACCTAAATTCGTAGCTCCACGACCATCCGAAACCTTTGGCTCAAAAATCTGTCACGCGTCGAACTCGATGGGTTCGACGGTGATGTTGCCTTCGGAGATCATCACGAAGGCCATGGCGATGGGTAGTTTGAAGCGGCGGGGGCCGACGCTGCCCGGGTTCAGGTAGAGGACACCATTGCGGGTATCGTGGCCGGGTTTGTGAGAGTGGCCGCTGATGACGACGCGGACCCCGGCGGCGGTGGGACTGATGTCGAGGTCAGCTACCGAGTGGACCAGGTAAAAGGTGACGCCTGCGATCTCGACCATCTCGGTTGCGGGAAGATCGGCGCAAGGGCTGTGGACGTCGATGTTGCCTCGGATTGCGGTGACGGGTGCAATCGCGGAGAGCTGGTCGAGGAAGTCGGCGTTGCCGACGTCGCCCGCGTGCAGGATGTGATCGACGCCCTGAATCTTTGCAATGACTTCCGGTCGCAGCAAGCCGTGGGTGTCGGAGAGAACGGCGATTCGGGTATGGCGGATTGCGCTGGTCATTTGATATCTGTCAGTTGGCGGCGGCAGTTGGTTTGGCGATTTGAGGGCACGATCAAAAGCATATCGAGTTAGATTCCGGTGTCTATCCGATCTACCGCACCGCCGACATAATCGGAGGTGCGATGAACGTCCCGCAACCCACTCCCGGAAAGCCTGAACCCTGCCGTAACGCGCAGCTTGTGCGCGAGTACGTGACGTGCCTGCGTGTGGAGCGTGGGTTGCGCCCGCTGACGTGCGAGGCGTACGTGAGGGATCTGCAGCAGTTTTCGGAGCACCTGGAAGAGACGTCTGGAGTTTTGCAGGCGGCGACCCGCGAGGATGTCGCCGGGTGGATGGAGCATCTGCGGACGCATGACCGGACGGACCGGTCCGTTGCGCGGAAGCTGAGCTGCCTGCGCGGCTTTTATAAGTGGATGCTGCTGGACAAGCGCATTGCGCACGACCCTACGGTGAACATTGAAGCGCCTTCGACGTGGAAGGTGCTGCCCAAGTCGCTGGCCGAGAGTGAAGTGAACGGCATGCTGGAGCAAACGGCGATGGCCGCGAGCCATCCGCAGGCGGGTGGTCTGCAACTGCGGGATCATGCGTTGATGGAGCTGCTGTATGCCGGTGGTCTGCGCGCGGGCGAGATTGTCTCGTTGCGCGTGGAGGATCTGCACCTGGACCAGCAGCGCGCGCAGGTGCGCGGCAAGGGCGACAAGGAACGGATTGTGCCGCTGGGTAATGCGGCCTGTGCGGCTCTGCAGGCTTATCTGGAGCGAGGCCGTGCGGAGCTGGCGGGCAAGGGCTTGCAGAGAGCCCTATTCCTTTCGGTTCGTGGGAAACCCCTGACGACGCAGGTGGTGTGGTCGATTGTGAAGGGGACGAATTCCAGCGCGAGTCCTCACAAGCTGCGGCATAGCTGCGCGACCCACATGGTGGAGCATGGCGCCGACCTGCGCAGTGTGCAGACGTTGCTGGGCCATGCCGACATTGCGACGACGCAGGTCTATACGCACCTGGCGCTGGGGCGGCTGAAGGAAGTGCATCGGATGCACCATCCGCGTGGACGGCGGCGGACGGAGGCGGCATGAGCGATCGCATGCAGGCTTTGGCCGACCGGTTCATCACCATGCTGGATGGGGAGCGCGGCGCGAGTGAGCACACCGTCCGCGCCTACACGCGCGAGGTTCAGGCGTTTGCGACGTACCTGGCGGCGACGCTCGGTGAGGATGTTGCGCCGAAGTCGATCGAGCACACGCATATCCGCGGGTATCTGGCTGTGTTGTATGACCGTGGGTTGACGCGGGCTTCGGCTGCGCGTGCGCTGGCCGCGGTGCGGTCGTGGTTCAAGTGGATGGCCAAGGAAGGCATCGTGGATCAGAATCCGGCGACGCTGGTGGCGACGCCGAAGCTGCCGAAGCATCTGCCGCGTGTGCCTTCCGCCGAAGAGGTGAACCGTGTGCTGGACGGCATCGAGGGAGACATCGACCGGGCTGGCAGGGGCGTGCCGAAGAAGAGCTCGGCCACAGACGGTGAGGCGTATACCGGCTGGCCGGAGCGCGATCGGGTCATCTGGGAGCTGCTGTACGGCTGCGGTATCCGAAATTCTGAGCTGGTCGGCATCGACCTGGCGAGTTTGCACTGGGCGAACGATGCGATCCTGGTTCGCGGTAAGGGGCGCAAAGAGCGGTATGTTCCGCTGGGCGATGCCGCGGCTGAGGCGATCCGGAATTACCTGCCGCACCGGGAGGCGAAGCTGCAGGCAGCAGGCAAGGGCGCGCTTGTTGCTGCGGGGCCGCTCCTGATTAACCAGAGTGCGCGTGGAGTCGCTCGGCTGACGACACGGTCGGTGGGACGGATTGTGAAATCTATCGCCGTCGCGCGGGGGCTGCCGGCGGATGTACATCCGCACACGCTGCGGCATGCTTTTGGGACGCACATGCTGGAGGATGGGGCGGATCTTCGGGCAATTCAGGAGCTACTGGGGCATGAGCGGCTGTCGACGACGCAGCGGTATACGCAGTTGACCGTGAGCCAGGTGCAGCAGGTGTATGACGAGACGCATCCTCGGGCGTAGCACGAAGGTGTGGGAAGTACGTCGTTGGCGCACGCTTTTCCTGAGCTAGACTAAAAAGGATGCGTTTCCGCGCCACACATTTGACGTGCCTTTTGTTGCTGCTTTCGAGCCTGGCGGTATCGGTTCATGCCAGCAACCTGGCGTCGACGCGGACGCCGGGTGATGTGTTTGTCCGGAATCTGCTGCTGCAGGCAGCGGTGGAGGAGTCTGAGCCGGTTCGGTCTGACTTCCCGGAGACGGGGCGTGATGTCTCTGCAGTTCCCACGCCGCACCTGTGGAATGCTGCCCATGCGGTTGCCGGGCCTGTGGCCCATACGGCGCATGTGCATGCGGTGACCGGAAGCAGCCTGTAGCGCGCTGGCAATCTCTGCCAGTTATTGCGGCCATATGAGTTGCCGCGCCCTACTCTCGCGCTACTTTTCGCACCAGCAAGGAATATTTCAGTGATTAATTCAGTATTTACCAAGGTTTTTGGTACCAGCAACGAACGCGCCGTGAAGCGCATGCAGCCGGTCCTGGACCAGATCAACGGCTTTGAGGCGTCGCTGCTGCCTCTGACGGATGAGCAGCTTCGTGGGAAGACGCTTGAGTTCAAGGAGCGCATTGCCGCTCGTACGGCGGACATTGCGGATCGCGATGAGCGCATCGCCGCGGAGAAGGTCGTTCTGGACGAGATTCTGCCGGAGGCCTTTGCGGTTGTGCGCGAGGCGGGCAAGCGTGCCGTCGGCATGCGGCACTTCGATGTGCAGATGATCGGTGGCATGGTGTTGCACCAGGGCAAGATCAGCGAAATGCGAACGGGTGAAGGTAAGACCCTGGTCGCTACGCTGCCTTGTTACCTGAATGCGCTCGCCGGCCGTGGCGTCCACGTGATCACCGTGAACGACTACCTGGCCAAGCGCGATGCCGAGTGGATGGGCAAGATCTATGGATTCCTAGGGCTGACCGTCGGTGTGATCGTGCATGACCTGGACGATCGTGAGCGCCGCGCTGCCTATGCTTCGGACATCACGTACGGCACGAACAACGAGTTCGGCTTCGACTACCTGCGCGACAACATGAAGTTCGAGCTGACGGACCTGGTGCAGCGTGGGCATTATCATGCGATCGTCGACGAAGTTGACTCGATCCTGATCGACGAAGCGCGTACGCCGCTGATCATCAGCGGACCGACGGATCAGACGACGGACAAGTATGAGCGCGTGAATCTGATCATCCCGGAGCTTGAGCTGGGTGTGTTCACGGAGACGCTGGAAGAGAAGACGTACACGGGCGACTATGTGGTCGACGAGAAGACCCGTTCGATCACTGTTACCGACGAGGGCTGGGAAAAGATTGAAGGCCTGCTTGGGATCGGCAACATCGCCGATCCTGAGAACTGGGATCTGAAGCACCACGTTGAGACCGCGATCAAGGCGCACAACCTGTACAAGCGGGATGTGGAGTACGTGGTGAAAGACGGCGAGATCATCATCGTCGACGAGTTCACGGGCCGGCTGATGCCGGGCCGCCGCTGGTCGGATGGTCTGCACCAGGCCGTCGAGGCGAAGGAAGGCGTGGCGATCCGCAAGGAAGACCAGACGCTGGCGACAATCACCTTCCAGAACTACTTCCGTATGTATAAGAAGCTCTCGGGCATGACGGGTACGGCGGAGACGGAAGCGGCCGAGTTCGACAAGATCTACAAGCTTGAGATCACAGTGATCCCGACGAACCGTGTGATGCAGCGCATTGAGTTTCCGGACGTGGTCTATCGCACGGCGAAGGAGAAGTACTTCGCGGTTGCGGATGAGATCGAGCGTCTGCATGCGTTGAAGCAGCCGGTGCTGGTGGGTACGACGTCCATCGAAAAGTCGGAGCTGCTGAGCGAGATCCTGAAGAAGAAGAACGTTCGGCACGTGGTGCTGAATGCGAAGTTTCACGAGCGCGAAGCAGAGATCGTCGCGCAGGCCGGCCGGCTTGGCATGGTGACGATCGCCACCAACATGGCGGGTCGCGGTACGGATATTCTGCTGGGCGGCAATGCGGACTTTATGGCTCGTCAGGAGCTGGTGAAGGGCGGCACGGCTCGCGCGCTGAGTGCGGTTGAGGGTGAGATTGCACCGGTCGCTGGACCAGGCATGTTCCGCTTCTACTACTCCAACCAGGAGTACGAGTGCACGCAGGCTGAGTGGGACGCGAGCACCGCGCACTTCCAGGACAATGTAAAGCGCGAGCACGAGCAGGTGCTTGCCGCGGGTGGACTGTTCATCATCGGTACGGAACGGCATGAGAGCCGCCGCGTCGATAACCAGTTGCGTGGACGTGCGGGCCGGCAGGGCGATCCGGGTGCGGCGCGCTTCTACCTGTCACTGGAAGACGACCTGATGCGCATCTTCGCGCGTGAGTGGGTGGGCACGCTGCTGCAGCGACTGGGTATGGAAGAGGGCGTGCCGATTGAATCCGGCATGATCACCAACCGTATCGCCGCTGCACAGAAGGCTGTCGAGACCCAGAACTTCGAGAGCCGCAAGCACGTTCTGGAGTACGACGACGTGATGAACAAGCAGCGCGAGGCCGTGTATGGCCTGCGGCACAACCTGCTTGAGGGCATCGACCAGAAGGAACTGATCCTGGAGGATTACACCGCGACGGCGCTGTCGAACATCCTGGATGAGTTCGCACCGGCCAACGTTCATGCGGACCAGTGGAAGGTGGAGGAGATGAAGGCGAAGCTTGTCGACATCTTCGGCACGGACTTCCCGTCGATCGACTTCACGGCAGTGAATCGTCATGAGCTGGGCGAGACGCTCTTCGAGCAGCTGGGCAAGCGTTTTGAGGTGAAGGAACAGATTCTGGGTGCGGAGACGCTGCGTTATCACGAGCGTGTCGTTCTGCTGACGGTGCTGGACGGCCTTTGGAAGGATCACCTTCTGGCGATGGACCACCTGAAGGAGGGCATTGGCCTGCGTGGGTATGCGCAGCAGGATCCTCTGGTGGCCTACAAGAAGGAATCGTTCGACATGTTCGAGGCGATGATGGCCAAGTTCCAGGAGGACACGCTGCGGAACCTTTACCGCATGCAGATCCTGGGGCCGGATGGTACGCCGATCGAGTCGCTGGAACAGCTTGCATCGCTGCAGGCGGCGGCAGCAGAGCCGATCGCACCGCCTCCGCCGCAACTGCCGTCCACGCCGCAGCGCACGACGCTGAGTGGTGGTGGTACGGATCAGCAGGCGGCACAGGCGCCCGCTCCGCAGGAGCCTTCGTATCCGGTTTCGCAGGGACCGCAGCGGCAGCAGTATGCTCCGGCGAAGGCGACGAGCGGACAGAAGCCGAAGCGCCGCCGGTAGTCGTTTGTAGAGAGAAAGGCCGCGAGCTTGCTCGCGGCCTTTTTGTTTGTCCCGAAGACTTCTAGTGTTCTGCTCGATGCGACGTTCTAGCCGAGCACTTCGTCCAGAATGACCTTGGCTTTGGTGGCCAGGGTGCGGGCGCCTTCGATGTCCTGTTTTGTCCAGGCATCGCTGGCCTGCTTCAGGAAGAGGCGTGCCTGTTCGACCTGCTGGGTGTGCAGGGCGATGGTTGCGGTCGAGATGCCGGCCAGGCGGCGCGTCTGCGTCTTTAGCAGGTCGTCTGTCTCTTGGAGCAGCGCGGTGTTGGTGGATTCGCCGCCGGTGGTCAAGTTGCCGAGATCCATGGGCGGCGGTGCTGCGACTGCCGTCTGAGTTGGCGGCGCGGCGGGTGTCGACCGGCGGCGCGGCGGCTGCGGACGGCGGACCGGCGGTACGACCAGTGGCAGTTCCGGCGAGGCGATGACGGGTTCTTCCGGCAGCGGTTCCGTTGGGTGTGAGGGTGGGGGGACGCTGATCATCTCTACGGGCGGCGGTGGTGGCGTTGCCGCGGCGACGATCTTGGGATTGCGATGGCAGCCGGCAAGGAAAAACACCGCTCCGAGTGAGAGCACGATGCGGAAACTATGAGGCCACACCGTGCAATCTGCACGGCGGGTTATGCTGCACCCATGCGGGATTGGGACTGCTCTGAACTTCCGCATATTCCCTAGGATAAATGCGCCGAAGCCTTCATGCGGCACCAGTAATTGCTGTCTTTGACGAGGAGCGAGCGGCGAGCGGAAGCCGCAGCACAAAGCAGGTGCCACGTCCGGGTGATGTTGCGTCGGTTTCGGATGAGACGTCGATGACGCCGCCGTGCAGCTGCACGATGCGATAGGTCATGGCGAGTCCGATGCCGCTGCCTGTTGCCTTGGTGGTGAAGTACAGATCGAAGATCTGCCCAAGACGTTCTGGAGGGATGCCGGTGCCGGTGTCCTTGAGTGAAAGAACTGCCATGTTGCGATCGCGTGCCAGGTTGATGTGCAGCACGCCGCCGTCTGGCATGGCCTGCATTGCGTTCAGTGCGATGTTGAGCAGGGCCTGGCGCAGGAGTTCCGCATCGGCTACGACCCTGACGGGTACGGAGGGCGAGTCTTCGGTAATGGCGACGGCGACGTTGTGTCGGTCCGCCTCGGCAGCGATCAGTTGTGTGACAGCCTGGACGATAGGCAGCAAGGGCTGCTCCTGCAAGCGCGGCTCCATGGGGCGCGAGAAGTCGGCTAGCGTCTGGACGACGCGGTCCAGCCGGCTCATCTCGCTTGCGAGTACATCCACGTGTCGCTGCGCGTCGGCATTGGGATTCTTAGAGAGCTTGCCGCGAAGCAGTTCCAAGTGAACGACCATGGCGTTGATCGGATTCTTGACCTCGTGGCCGACGCCTGCGGTCAGTCGCCCGATGCTTGCCATGCGGCGTGCGACTTCGATCTCGCGCTCCAGCTCTTCCTGCGCTGCGACGTCATGCAGCGTGAGCAGGGCTCCCATGCCGCTGCCAGGAAAACAGTCCAGTGTGAGTTCGATGGTGCGACCGCTGTCCATGGGGACAGCAAGATCTCGCACGCTGCGGCGCTCGGCGATAAGCTGCGAAAGGAGGAAGCCAAGGGCGGTTGAGGGAGGGAAGACCTCGCTCAGTGGCGTTCCGGCTGCTGGTGTCATGCCTGCGGCGAGGAAGTTGGCGGTAGAGTCGCTGGCGATGGCGATGCGCAGGTCCGCGGTGAAGAGCATAACGCCATCCTTCAGCGTTTGCAGCATGCTGTTCAGGTTGGTGGCCATCTCCGTGCGCGTCTGTTCGCTGGTGCGGATCTGTTCATCGATGCGGCTGATGGTGGACGATACGCGCTGGACCGCATCCTGCGATGCGGAGGCCTCCGCTGCTGCACGCTCGGCACCGCTGCGTGCGGAGATCACTTCTAACTCACGCCCAATCTGCTCGATCGGCCGCAGCGCGACAGCAGAAATGGCCGCGGCGACGATCAGCGATCCTCCGAGCGCAAAGAGGCAGACGATGACGGCGTCGCGCAGCCAAGGAGCGTAGGCGTTGCGCAGCAGCGTGGACCGGATGCCCAGGTGTGCGACGAGGAAGGGCTGGCCGTTGCGTTCCAGCGGCAGGCTTACATCCAGTGTTTCCGGCGCGCCGAAGAGCAGCTTGCGCTTGCTAAGCAGCGAGTTGCCACTGGCCGTCGCGAAAGAGCGGCGGTGTGGCGTGGCTGCGTCGACCATGGAGGGATCGGTGCTGACCAGGACGCGGCCGCTCGCCGTTGAAACATAGGCATCCTGCAGGCTGGACGAGTAACGGACAAAGCCGTCCAGCGTGCTTTGCAGTGTGTCGTCAGTCTGCAGCGCGTGCTCAATGGCGACGGCGAAGGCCGCTTCGCCCGCTTCAGCAGGGGGATTCTCCTTCAGGCCGCGCTGCAGTGCGGTACGGGTGGCAGCAAGAATCTGATGCACCAGCACGTCGTTCGCAGCTTCCGTCTGGCCGATGCGTTCCCGCAGCAGCTCGGATAAAAAGACGAGCGACAGCACCACCGTCAGCACGAAGGTGAAGAGCAGTGTTGCGGCGATCAGTTGCGAGCGAAGGCGCATTCGAATCAGGCTTCCTTATCGTCGAGTGCGTATTCCTTGAGTTTGTTCTGCAGCGTCTTGGAGCTGATGCCGAGGATCTCTGCCGCGCGCGTCTTGTTGTTGCGCGTGGACTGGAGCGTCTTCAGGATGAGCTGCTTCTCCGCCTCATCGACTGTTGTGCCGACGCTGAGGTGAACCATGTCGCTGGCGACTGCATTTTCCGTTACGGCTGAATGGGCACCACTCGAAAGATGTGCGCCGTGTGCGGGTGGGGTGTGCGCCGCGTCTCCAAAGCCCGGGGGCAGGTGCGAGACATCAAGCGTTTTGTTGTTGGAGAGGATGACCGCACGTTCGATGGTGTTGCGCAGTTCGCGTGCGTTGCCGGGCCAGCTATAGGTCAGGAAGCGCTCCATGACGGGCCGCGCAATGCCGGGTACCGTAGTTCCGTGACGCGTGTTCATCTCGTCGATCATGGCCGCGACCATGGCGGGGATGTCGTCACGGTGTTCGCGTAGGGGCGGCATCTGGATATTGAAGACATTAAGGCGGTAGAAGAGATCGCCGCGCAGTTCGCCTGCGGAGACGGCTGTGTGGGGATCTTTGTTGGTGGCTGCGATCACCCGCACGTTGACCGGGATTTCGTCGCGAGAGCCCAGGCGGCGCAGCTTGCGGTCTTCCAGGACACGCAGCAGCTTGGTCTGGGTTGCGGCGGGCATCTCGCCGATCTCGTCGAGAAGGAGTGTGCCCTCTTCAGCCAGTTCAAAGCAGCCGGCACGACGCTCCTGCGCGCCGGTGAAGGCGCCGCGTTCGTGCCCGAAGATCTCACTTTCGATGAGCGTTTCCGGAATGGCCGCGCAGTTTACGGCGACGAAGGGCTTGTTGCGGCGGCCACTCATAAGGTGCAGCGCGCGCGCGGCAAGTTCCTTGCCGGTGCCGCTCTCGCCCGTAATGAGGACGCTGACGTTGTTGGGCGCGATCTTTTCGATCATGGTGAAGATCTCGCGCATTTGCGGCGAGGAGCCGACCAGCGGGCCCAGTCGGCCGGTGGCCTCTGCCTCAGACTCCTCCTGTGCGATCTCTTCGTTGGCTTCCGTCTGCTGTCGCGCGTTCTGGAGGATGGTCTTCAGGCGCTGCGGATCGACCGGCTTCTGCAGATAGTCGTACGCGCCCATGCGCATGGCATCGACGGCAGAGTCAATCGAGCCCTGCGCGGTGAGCACGACGACGGCAACCTGCTGTGGAAGTTCACTGATGCGGTCCAGCAACTGCAGGCCGTCCATGCGCGGCATCATCATGTCTGTCACGACGACGTCCGGCGACCAGCGCACGACGGCGTCAAGGCCGGCAGCGCCGTCCACGGCGGTCTCCGTACGGTATCCCCAGGATGCAATCAGCTCCGCCAGTCCTGCGCGTGCGTTCGGCTCGTCTTCGACGACCAGTACTTTGGTCTGTGCCAATGAAACCCTCTCTCGTTCGATCTGTCGTTTGATGCCGCGCAGCCAACTAAGTTTGCGTATGCTGAATCTTGTGTTGCCCTATGAGATCAGCGTCGCGGAGGTTGCGCAACTACGCGCAGCCGGAACCCCTTTTACTTTGCTGGATGTGCGGGAACCTTGGGAAATTGCCACGGCCAGCATCAGCGGCAGCCTGAACGTGCCCATGGGAGAGATCCCGGCGCGCGCCAACCAGGAGCTTGACCCGGATGCGCACATCGTCGTGGTGTGCCACCATGGTGCGCGGTCGTTGTCCGTGACGGCATGGTTGCGGCGCGAAGGCTTTGAGCAGGCACAGTCTATGGCGGGCGGGATCGACCAGTGGACGCGCGAGATCGACGGCGCGGTGCCGTTGTATTAAGCGAACCCGCTTCTACCAGTGACATGCAATATCTTTCCTCATGCTGTTGGCGGTGACGCCGATAGAGCTTTTGAGCGCCGTGGAATGGCGTAGAAGTTCAATCTCAAAACGCTGATAAGCAGGAGCAAAGCGATGTCCCTCGGTGTACTGAATAACATCTCTGCCATCTACGCCCAGAACAGTCTGAGCAACACGCGGGCGAATCTTTCGAAGACGCTGCAGCAGCTTTCCTCGGGTTCGCGCATCAACTCAGGCGCGGATGATGCGGCCGGCCTGGCTGTTGCGGACGGTCTTGCGGCCAACGTAACCGCCCTGTCGCAGTCCACGCGCAACGCCAGCGATGCGACCGGTCTGCTGCAGACCGCCGATGGTGCCCTGTCGCAGGTGACCTCGCTGCTGAATCGCGCTGTGACACTGGCAACGCAGGCGGCAAACGGCACTTTGAGCACCAGCCAGGTCTCTTCTGCGAACCAGGAGTACCAGAACATCCTGACGCAGATCGGAAACATTGGCTCCACGACCAACTTCAACGGCACGTCGGTCTTCTCGTCCACGGCGCGTAACTTCTTCGTCTCTGACGGCACAACCGCAGGTTCGTCCACCTACAGCGACACGGTGGGCACCTTGAGCGCTTCCAGCGTGGGTACCACCAGCGGCGGTGGCGGCGTCGACTTCACCGCGAGTTCGATCTCGTCCCTGTCGGCGTCTTCGGCTACCAGCGTTCTTACGGCACTGACAAGCGCGATCGGCGACGTTGCCTACCAGCGCGGCACCCTGGGCGCCGACATCAACCAGCTTGCTTCGGCACAGTCGGTCGCGGCCAGCGAGCAGACGAATCTGACGGCGGCGGAAGACAGTATTCGGGCGACGGATTATGGCCAGGCCGCTTCGAACTTGTCGAAGTACCAGGTGCTGTCGCAGACGGGTATCAGCGCTCTGGCGCAGGCCAACAGCGTGCAGCAGGAAGTTACCAAGCTGCTGCAATAATTAGCGGTTCGCAGGGCAAATGGGGCGCGGATGAAATTCATTCGCGCCCATTCTTTTTCGCTGTGCAGGACGGTCTTGCCTGCGTGTTTCTTACGTGCCACTAATCGTCAGCGCATTTGCCGTGGCAGGGCGCGTGCATCGATGCGCAGACAGGAGTGCAACATGGCAGTGGTCGGGATCAGTTTCGGATCGGCGACAAGCGGCAAAGGCTTTGACGTCGCCGCCACCGTGACCAGCATCATGACGAACATGCGTGCGCCGGAGACTGCGTGGGCGACGCAGACGACGGCACTGACTGCGCAGGACGCGGCGCTGAGTTCGCTGGGAACGGACATGTCTGCTCTTTCGACAGCGCTGGCGACGCTGACTGCGTTTGATGGGGCGTTCTCTCAGAAGCAAGGCGCTGTGAGCGATACGTCGGCGGTCGCGCTGACCAATGCGACGACGGACGCTTCGGCCGGCATGCACACGCTCACAGTGCAGAATCTGGCCAACTCAAGTCAGGTGCACTCAAGTGCGATCCCGTCGGGACTTACGCTTGGCGGCAGTTTCACACTGCAGATCGGCTCGGGCGCGAGTAAGACCATCACGCTGGATGCGACGAACAACAGCGTCGCGGGCCTGGCGGCGGCGATCAACAATCTGAACGAGGGCGTGAGCGCAACGGTCATTACGGACAGCACCGGCTCGCGGCTGTCGCTGACGGGACCCAGCGGTGCGGAGAACGAGCTGACGATCGACGCGAGCGGCCTGACGGATTCGGGCGGTAACAGCGTGAGCATGACCGAAACGCAGGCTGCGGCGGATGCGCAGTACACGCTGGACGGGATACCGCTCACGAGCAGTTCCAACACCATCTCAACCGCGTTGAACGGCGTGACCTTTCAGTTGCTGGGGACGACGAGCCGCGCTGTGACGATGCAGATTGCGAACGACACCAGCACCATCTCGTCCGCCCTTGCCAGCTTCGTCTCGGCGTTTAATACTCTCGCGACGGCGCTCGCGGGCCAAGAGGCGAAAAACTCGACGGGTGCTGCGGAGCCTCTTTTCGGCGACCAGACGTTGTCGCTGATCCAATCGCAGATCTCCACGGCACTGGCCTTTGCGACAGGCAATACCGGCAAGAGCAGCAACCTGGCGCAACTGGGTATCACGGTCGGCACGGGCGGGCAGTTATCGCTGGATAGCAGTGCGCTCTCGACGGCGCTCTCCACCAACTTTGCCGGAGTCAGCAACTTCTTCCAGAATGTAGGCGACTTCGGACAGAACCTGACCACAGTCCTGAACGGTCTGGGGAACTCAGGGAATGGCGCGCTGGCTCTGCGGAGCGCTCAAAACACCTCGCAGGAGAAGACGCTTGCCGACAACAAGACCAACCTGGAGACGCGATTGGCAACCTACCAGACCCAGCTGACCAGCGAACTGAACTCGGCGAACGAGGTTCTGCAGAGCATACCGTCTCGACTCAGTGAGATCGACCAGATCTTTGCAGCGATCACGGGTTATAAGAGCAGCTAATTTTTCGGCGGAGGGTGACAACGATGAACTATCAGGAACATGCGCTTGCCGGAGCTACCGGCGTGGACTTGATCGTTGCCCTGTACGACGGCTGGATCCGTTTTCTTCATCGGGCAGCGGACGCGGCAGACGACGACGATGTTATCGAGCGCCGCTTTGCAGTGAAGCGTTCGCTCGATATCCTGATGTATCTCGAAGCGCGTCTGCGGCCGGATATCGGCGGCGAGCCGGCGCGGGCTCTTTCTGACTTTTATGCAGCCATGTTCACCATGACACTGGAGGCTTCCAGCGCGGGGTCTGCTAAGGAATTACGCAAGGTCGTTGACTGCGTGCGGAACGTGAAGGAGGCGTGGGTGATCGTCGCTCGCGATCCTGAGGCGAACCGTGTCCTGCCACGCGAACTGCGTACCGCGCAGGAACGGCGTCCGCAGGCATCGGCGTTATTTCCACCGGCAAGTGCCAATACCGTCCAAACGACCAAATGGAGCGCCTGATTTCGATCGGTATCGAAAGATATTGCCGCGAATTGGCGTTGTCAGGTGTACTCTGCATGAAACTTTGCTCCTCAACGTTGAGGAGCGGAAGATACTAACGCTTTTGGCCAATAAGTAGTGTTAACAGGCCCGATTTGTCGGGTATCTGGCACAATATCACTTAGTCTGCTAAGGAAACCAAGGTGGGTGGTAGCGCATCTTTTCCTATGTAGCCTGGTCGTTAAAAGTCGGTATGCGCAGTGCATGCCATCATCCCCCCGCTGCCGAGGTGTAGTTTGAGCAAAATGTTGAGTTCCTGGAAAGAAATCGCGCACTTCTTCGGTAAGGGAGTGCGTACCGTGCAGCGTTGGGAGAAGACGCTTGACCTGCCGATTCACCGCCCACCAGGTGCGCCCAGCAATGTGGTGCTCGCTCGCACGAGCGATCTGGAAGAGTGGATGCATCGTGGTCCCGTCTCGCGTGCCGAACTGGATGGTCCAGTCGTTACAGGTCAGTCGGACTCCAGCGTCTCCCTTACCGCTCTTGAGCGGGAGGTTGCTTACCTGGCGGAAATCACCGGTATCAAAGCTGTCGCGGCGGAGGCTTCTGCTTCGGCTCAGGATCGCGTGAGCGCACTGACGGAGCTGATCGCTGAAGCGAACAGCCGCCTTTCGGAGCGTACTGGTATTCGCGCCGCGTAACAGGTTTTCCGCTTCGCAATGACACACCCGCCAACATGGCGGGTGTTCTTGTATGCGGCCCAAGTGAGCGCTCGCTGGTGGGCTGCGCGACGGCCTCAAGCGATACCATGAGACCTGCGCCAACGTTTACGCGGCGCGGCTTGGAGTAACAGCATCATGGCTTATCGCGACCTGCGCGAATGGATTGCGCGGCTGGACAAGTGTGGGGAACTGAAGCGCATCAAGATCGAGGTCGATCCTGACCTGGAGATGGCAGAGATAGCGGATCGTGCCGCCAAGATGAACGGCGGCAAAGGCGGTCCGGCGCTGCTGTTCGAAAACATCAAGGGCCATCCTGGCGCCCGCGTGCTGATGAACCAGTTCGGCAGTGAGCGCAAGATGCGCATGGCGCTGGAGTGCAACTCGCTGGACGAGATCGCCGGCCGCATCGACACCCTGCTGAAGCCGCAGATGCCGTCGACGTTGATGGACAAGCTGAAGATGCTGCCCATGCTGGCGGAGATCGGGTCGTTCTTCCCGAAGGTGATCGAGCGTCGCAACGCACCCTGCAAGGAAGTGATCCAGACGGGCGACAGTATCGACTTGCTGGATATCCCCGTGCTCAGAACCTGGCCGGGCGATGCAGGGCGTTTCATCACGCTACCGCTGGTCATCACGCGCGATCCTAAGTCCGGCAAGCGTAACACCGGTATGTACCGCATGCAGGTCTATGACGAGCGGACGACCGGGATGCACTGGCAGCGGCAGAAGAATGCTGCCGAACACTTGCGTGATCGTCTGCGCGCGACGGCGACCAGTGATGCAGAGCGCGTAAACCTGATGGCCATGACAGCCGGCGGCACAAGTGCTTCCGGTGCGGCTGCGGATAGTCTGCCCGGCGTGACGCTCTCGCGCATCCGTGGCGAGCGGATGGAGGTGGCCGTCGCCATCGGCACCGATCCAGCCATGACCTTCAGCGCCATCGTTCCCGCACCGCCCGAGATCGAGGAGTTCCTCATCGCCGGCTTCCTGCGGCAGCAGCCGGTGGAACTGGTGAAATGCGAGACGGTGAACCTGGAGGTGCCAGCGCACGCCGAGTTCATCCTGGAGGGCTACGTCGAACTGGGCGAGCTGCGGATGGAAGGACCGTTCGGCGATCACACTGGCTTCTACACCATGCCGGAGGAGTACCCGGTCTTCCACCTGACGGCCATCACGCACCGTAAGAACCCGATCTACGCCGCGACCGTCGTCGGCAAGCCGCCGATGGAAGATGCATGGCTGGCGAAGGCGGTCGAGCGCATTTTCCTGCCGCTGATCAAGCTGACGATGCCGGAGATTGTGGACATCAACCTGCCGCCCGAGGGCGTCGCGCACAACCTGATGCTCGTCTCGATCCGTAAGAGCTACGCGGGACAGGCGCGCAAGGTGATGAGCGGCATCTGGGCGCTGGGTCAGGCGATGTTCACGAAGTGCATCGTGGTCGTCGACGAGGATTGCGATGTGCAGGATGTGGGCGAGGTCGTGCTGCGCGTTGCGAACAACATCGACCCGGAGCGCGACATTCAGTTCACGCTGGGCCCCGTCGATTCACTCGATCACGCGTCCCGCATGCCGAACTACGGCAGCAAGATGGGCATCGACGCCACCCGCAAGTGGGCCGCAGAAGGCTTCACACGGCCGTGGCCGCAGATGCTGGAGATGCCGAAGGATGTGAAGACGCACGTGGACGCTATCTGGTCGAAACTTGGTATTTAGCTTGCACCGGCCTTCGCTGTATTTCATACTTGCGGTATGAAACTCGCAGCGAAGGTCGGTGAGCGCGGTCAGGTCGTGATCCCCAAGGCCATTCGCGAAGAGTTGGCGATTGGCAAGGACTCGGCGGTCGAATTCGAATTGAAGGGAAAGGTTCTTACCCTTCGACCGAAGAAGAATCTTGAGAAGATCCGCAAGGCCCTCGCGCAATACAAAGGGTCTCAGACGGGTGCGCTGAGGGCTGATGGCTTTGCGTCTGTCGATGAGTACATGCGCGTTATCCGGTCGCGATGATTACCGCGATCGATACGAACGTTCTTCTTGACCTGATCGACAGTGATGCTGGAAAGGCAGACGATGCCGAAGAGGCGCTCCTGCTGTGTTCCGGAGATGGATCGCTGACCATCAGCACCATCTGCTACGCGGAACTGGCTCCCCGCTTCCCCGACCAGGCCCCACTCGATGCGTTGTTGAGTCGCCTTGCGATTACGGTTTCCGATTTGGATCGCCGTGGAGCCTTCCTCGCCGGTAAGTTCTTTGCGGAGCATCTTCGTCGTGGTGGTAAGCGTACCCGCATCTTGCCGGACTTCCTGGTCGCAGCCCATGCAATGCAGGCCGCAGACAGGTTATTGACCAGGGACGGACGCTTCTACCGGGATGCGTTCTCAAAACTCAACGCACTCTCACCCGCTGAGCTAATCGCCCGCCACCGGAAAGCTTCACAGCGGAACCAGGCGCTATAGCAAGCCATTCAGTCCGTCTATTTCCGGATCGTGTTGCGCTTGCTATTCGTCGTCAGCTTCTTCAGGACGAACTCCTGAAAGACGTTGTTCATGGCGTCCCCGGCGATGCCGAGCAGGCCGTTCACGACGGTGACCCTGGCGCCTTTGCGGTCTTCCGGCGCGTAGTAGAGGTTCGAAAGAGCACCCGCGGACATGTCGCCCAGCACGGTCGAATAGTTGAACTGGTGCCGGCCGTTGTCACCACGTGTCACAACGGTCCGGGTGACGGCATAGAGAAAGCGCTTCCGTACGGTGCCTGTCCCACGATAAAAGTAGCGTGGATCCTGGTGGAAGAGGGACGGGTAGATCGCTCCGCCCAGGAATGTGCCGGAGACGAGGTTGCCCAGATCTGCCCCATACCTGCGACCGTAGCCGGCTGCCCCCTGACCATACCCGGGAAAGGCGTTCGCTGCCTGCTGGACACCTGCTACCGTGCCTACCAGCAGTAGATTGCCGGGATCGCTGGCGTTCTTAAATGCGAGTCGAAACTTCTGTCCGGAGGTCAGCGGTGCGGCCCGGTACATGTAGCTGACAAAGAAGTTGGGGATGATGCCGGCCACGCGCTGTTGCTCCGCCATCTGGATCTGGGCCTGGGCGATGTCCTTCTGTGAAGCCGTAACGCTCACCGAGTCGCTTGCCGCTGGATGCAGTGTGAACGTCGTCGTTGCCGTGTTCGCTTCTGGGGCCAGCTTCACCACGCCCGAGACCGGGCTGAAGCCGTCGCGCGAGACGACGACGGTGTAGTTGCCGGGCGGCAGATCGCTGATGGCGAAGCTCCCGTTGGCGTCGGTCTCTGCCTCGCGTGTGGGCAGCAGCGGCGCGCTAAGTTCCGCCTTTGCGCCGGGCAGCGGATCACCTTCGGGCGAGGTCACGTGACCGTTCAGGTTGCAGTAGGTGACGTTCTGCTGGCCTGCATCGGCAGACGACAGGATGGGGTGTACAGGCGCAAGGGTGTTCCACTGCTGCGCGTGGAGCGCGGGCGCAGACAGGGCGGACAGTGCGAGGAGGCCGGCGACCGCACGCTCTTGGAGCGGCCAAAGGCCGCGGGGGTCTGAGGGAATCTTCAACATGAACTGGGTGTTGGATGCAGGCATCGTGCAGCCATCCGAGGGCTAGCGTTCGAACATCGGCCATGGCTGCTTCTGGCCGACAGACCAGCCGCAGATGGGTGGCATCTATACACCTGCCGCGTCGTTTCCCCCATCGCGGTTCGGAGAGATTGTGAACGAGGCACCGTCGCGCCCTCTCTGGCGCGCGAGCATCCTGCTGTCGCTGACCTTGGCTTTTGTAAGCTGGCAATCTGCACGCGCTTCACTTGCCGTGCTGGTGGGTGAGCCCTTCGGCAGCTTCGGCACCATGATGCCACTGGGGCATACGGCCATCTATCTGAACCATGTCTGTGCGGACGGTCCGCTGAAGGTGCGACTGTGCCGGCCGGACGAGCCGCAGGGCGTTGTCCTGGCGCGTTACCACGCGATTGGTCAGTATGACTGGCTGGCCACGCCCATCATGGATTTCCTCTACGCCACGCACGACCCAGCAGAGGTGCTCGCCTTTGCCACGCCGCAGAAGGTATGGGCCATGCGCGAAAGGTACCGCGAACGCTTCCTGCGCGAGGTGGTTCCCGACGGCAAGCAGGGAACCATGAATGGCGATGGCAGCGCGAAACATGCGCACGACCTGGATGAGTGGTGGGAGACTGCGGGCATGGCATATCAGCGGCGCCTGTGGGCCTATGAAGTGTCCACTACGCCCGAGCAGGATGCGACGCTGGTCGCGGTGATGAACGACCAGGCGAATCGCCACCGCTATCACCTGAGCGGCGCCAACTGCGCGGACTTTGCGGCGGAGCTTCTGAATCTGTACTACCCCGGTGCGGTGCGTCACGCTGACCGCATCGCCGACTACGGCCTGATGACGCCGAAGCACGTGGTGCGCAGCCTGACCGGATACGCGGAGAAGCATCCGGAATTGGACATGCATGTGTGGGAGATTGCGCAGATACCGGGTTCGCTGCGACGCAGCAAGACGGTGTGGGGCGGGGTGGAATCGGCGTTGAAGACGAAGCGGTACCTCTTCACGCTGCTGGTCATCCAGCCAGAGGTACCGCTGGTACTGGAGGCGCTGTACCTGCGGCATGGCCGCTGGAAGCTGGGGCAAGGCGCGCAGCCCATGCCGCCGTTGATGCAGACCGGGCCGGAAGAAACTGTGGCGGCCACTCCAACGGCGCTGGAGCCGGCTGGATCAGAGTAGACAGATCGATCCAGCCGGTTCCATCCGTGACGCTACTTTGAGTTTCCGAAGAGCACGCCGCTCTGGTTGTTGCGGATGCACTTGGTGTAGTTGAACAGGAAGGTGTCACGCATGCGGGCGTAGTCCGCTGCAGTCTTGATCGGCGTCTTTGCGGGGTTCAGCAGGTACACGGTCGTCACCACGTGCGTGCGGTCGTCGATCAGCAGGTAGATGCCGAGCGTCTTGCCGTCTACCGCGTTGCGATCCAGGCCGGCAATGCTAAAGGCGTTGAACGGCGACTTCCGCGTGGTGTTGCGCGATACGTTCTTGTCGGACGCGATGATGTCGTCAAAGTCGTCGAAGAGCGCCTTGCGATTGGCGATGAAGTTCGCTTCGGGCAGCAGTTCGATCTTGGCGCTGGCGTACGGATCGGATCCTGGGTAGGCAAAATCGACGCGCCGGCCGGCGAGCAGGGGAACGGTGCCTGCCTTGCCGTGGGACTGTACCGGACGCTGTTTCACATCGTCCGGCATGGGAACGATGTTCGTAATCTGCAGGCCGTCCGGGAAGGAGCACGACTCATATGGCTTCAGTTGCGGAAAGGACTGCGGAGCGGCGGTCTTCGGCGCAGATGCCGCGGCGCTGGGCAGCGGCGTGGACAGCGTCTTGCGTGGCGCCGGCTTCGGGCCGGCGGCTGGAGCGGTTTGAGCGGGCAGCGCAGCCACTGGCAGCAGGAGGACGGCGACGATGGCGGAGCGGGAGAAGCACAGCATCTCTGAACACTACCGGAAGCGCCGTCGTATACTCAAGCCATGTCAGTCGTCAAGAATATCGCAGGCATCGCCAAGGGCATGAGCATCACCTTCAAGGAGATGCTGCAGCCGTCAGAGGTCGAAAACTACCCAGACGGCCCCGGGCCGATGCGTGGCGCCATCTTTCAGGAGCGCTTTCGCGGCAAGCACCAGTTGCAGCGCGACGAGAACGGCCTGGAGAAGTGCGTCGCCTGCTTTCTGTGCGCGGCAGCCTGCCCGTCGAACTGCATCTACATTGAAGCTGCGGAGAACACCGAAGAGACGCGCATCTCCTCCGCCGAGCGCTATGCGAAGGTCTACAACATCGACTACAACCGCTGCATCTTCTGCGGCTACTGTGTCGAAGCATGCCCCACGGATGCAATCACGCACGGCCACGGGTTTGAGCTGGCCAGCCTGAATGCGACCAACCTGGTCATGCGCAAGGAAGATCTGTTGATGCCCACGGCGGCAAAGCCGTTGAAGCCGGGCAGCAGCGAAGACCGCGTCGATTTGCTCTCGTAGATCGACGCTGGACGCTACAGCGCCGAAATCTCCTGCATCTTGCGGACGGCCGGCGCCATGTCGACAAAGTTCCATGCCTTCACGATCTGGCCGTTCGACCATTCTGCGGTAGCAAACCCTGACAGTTCCGCAGGAGCGTCCGACGCGTCTTTGCTGGCGTGCATCGCGGCCGTCCAGCGGACCGCGGACTTGTTACCTTCCACGAAGACGTCTTCCACCTTCAGGTGGATCTTCGGAAACGCTTCGTGCAACTGCACGACCGTCGCGCGGAAGCCAGCGGCATCCTGAACCGAGTTCGCATCAGGAAAGCCGTGCGCCTGCGCGTTGCTTGCAAGCAGCTCATCGACGGTGTCCAGCCGTCCCTGATTCCAAACTTCTTCAAACCACCGGTGCGTCAATTCCCGAACATCCTGCATGGCTTTCCTCCAGTCCAGGCAGACTAAGCAGCATCGAAAGGTGTGGCAAGAGAATTTGCGAGGAACGCTCGTAAATTCCGCCAATCGGAGACCGGTTTCGCAAAACGGCTCCGCGGTCGGAGAATAGAAGCATGACAGTTCTGAATGAAACGCCGGCAGTAACGGGAACGACCCCGAGTTTCGATGCGAGCAATCCCTTCTTTGCGCCCAGCACGCTTCCGTACTCCGCGCCACCGTTCGACCTGATCCGCGAAGAGCACTACATGCCCGCGTTTGAAGCCGGCATGGCCGAAAACCGTGCCGAGGTGGACGCCATCATCGCGAACCCCGACGCCCCCAGCTTTGACAACACGCTGGTTGCGCTGGAAAAGAGTGGCGACCTGTTGAGCCGAGTGGCCACAGCGTTCTACGCCATCGCAGGAGCGAACACGAACGCTGCGCTCCAGCAGATGCAGCAGGATGTCGCGCCAAAGCTGTCCGCGCACAGCGACAGCATCAACCTGGATGAACGCTTGTTCGCGCGCGTGAAGTCTTTGTATGAGCAGCGGGAGTCGCTGGGACTCGACGCGGAGTCGATGCGTCTGTTAGAGATCACCTACGACGGCTTCGTGAAGGCCGGCGCGCTGTTGAGCGAGCCAGATAAGAACACGCTGCGCGCGCTCAACACCGAGCAATCGACGCTGCAGGCAAAGTTCATTAACCGAGTGCTGGCAGCGATGAAGGAAGGCGGCCTGCACGTGGCGACGCGCGAAGCGCTGGATGGCCTGTCCGATGCCGAGATTGCCGAAGCTGCCGAGGCAGCGAAGTCGCGCGAGCTGGATGGCTTCTATCTCTCACTGCAAAACACCACGCAACAGCCGGCGCTCGCGTCGCTGACCAATCGTGAGACACGCGAGGCACTCTGGAAGGCGTCGCTCACGCGGGCAGAGCAGAGCAACGATCACGACACACGCGAGATGATCTCGCGGCTGGCGCAACTGCGCGCGCAGCGTGCGAACCTGCTGGGCTACAAGAGCTACGCCGCATGGAAGCTGTCAGACCAGATGGCGCGCACCCCGGATGCTGCTGTGAAGTTTCTGGACAACCTTGTCCCCGCTGCTCTGAGCGGCGCCAAGTCTGAGGCACGCGAGATGCAGGCGCTGATTGAAGCGACTGGCGATGGCTTCCTGCTGGAGCCGTGGGACTGGGCCTTCTACGCCGAGGCCGTTCGCAAGGCAAAGTACGACATCAACGAAGACGAGGTGAAGCAGTACTTCGAACTGAACCGCGTCTTCGAAGGCGGTGTCTTGTTCGCGGCGACGGAACTCTACGGCATTACCTTCCGCAGGCGGAACGATCTGCCGGTCTACCACCCGGACGTGGTGACCTACGAGGTCTTCAATGCGGACGGCTCACATCTCGCACTGCTGTACTGCGACTTCTACCGCCGCGATTCAAAACGCGGTGGAGCGTGGATGAGTTCTCTGCTGACACAGTCGAAGCTGTTGAATCACGCGCCCATCATCACGAACGTCTGCAACTACACGAAGCCTGTGGGGGATGAGCCATCGCTGATCGATAGCGACGAAGTGCAGACACTCTTTCACGAGTTCGGTCATGCGCTGCATGGTCTCTTCAGTGAGGCGACCTATCCGTCGCTTAGCGGTACAGCGGTCCCGCGCGACTTTGTGGAGTTCCCATCGCAGTTCAATGAGCACTGGGCTTCCTACCCGACCATTTTCAATAACTACGCGAAGCACTGGAAGACGGGCGAGGTGATGCCTGCCGATCTGCAGACAAAGCTGAAGGCGACGAAGAACTTCAATGGCGGGCACGCGCTGACGGAGGTCCTGGCTGCGGCTGAGTTGGACATGCAGTGGCACACACTGCCTGCCGACAGCGAAGCGCAGGATGCGTCCGCCTTTGAAGCGGCGGCGCTGGAGCGTGCCGGCGTGGCAATGTACCTCGTCCCGCCACGCTATCGCTCCACTTACTTCTCGCATATCTTTGGCGGCGGTTATGCCGCGGGCTACTACGCCTACCTGTGGGCGGAGATGCTGGATAGCGATGCCTACCACTGGTTCGAAGCAAACGGCGGACTCACGCGCGCCAACGGCGATCGCCTGCGCAACATGGTGCTCTCACGCGGGAACACGGCTGATCCTGCGGACCTCTATCGTGCGTGGGCAGGCCGCGATCCCGTCATCGGACCGATGCTGCAGCAGCGCGGCATCCCTGACTCGGCCGTTGCTGGATAGAACCTAGGGCTGTCATCCAGCGTCGCTCAGGATGACAGCCTTTGTTGAAGCTAGGCTTCCGGATCGTAATTCAGATTCGGCCCAAGCCAGCGCTCAACTTCCACCAGCGGCATGCCCTTACGCTTCGCATAGTCCTGCACCTGGTCGCGATCGATCTTGCCCAGCGAGAAGAATCGCGACTCGGGGTGTGCGAAATAGATGCCGCTCACGCTCGATCCAGGCCACATCGCGAAGGACTCGGTGATCTCAATGCCGGTGTTCGCCTGTGCATCCAGCAGGCGCCAGATGGTGCCCTTCTCCGTGTGGTCTGGGCATGCGGGATACCCGGGCGCCGGGCGGATGCCACGGTACTTCTCTGCGATGATCTGCTGCGTGGTCAGGCCTTCATTGCAGCCGAAGCCCCACTGATCGCGCACACGTTTGTGCAGCGCTTCCGCGAACGCCTCCGCAAGACGATCCGCGACAGCCTCAGCCATGATGGCGCTGTAGTCATCATGCTGCGCGCGGAATCCGTCGCACAACTCCTTCAAACCAAGTCCAGACGTAACGGCGAAGGCACCGATGGTATCTGGCAGGCCAGTCTCCTTCGGCGCAATGAAGTCAGCAAGCGAACGGCATGGCTCGTTGCCATCGCGATGCGCCTGCTGCCGCAGGAAGTAGAAGTGCTCGCGGACTTCTGAGCGTGACGCATCGCTGTAGAGCTCAACGTCATCCCCAATTGCACTCGCCGGGAAGAATCCATACACACCACGCGCGCGCAGCAGGTTCTCACCCACAATGCGGTCGAGCATCTTGTTCGCGTTTACGTAGAGCTCGCGCGCCTCTTCCCCCTGCAGCTTGTCGTCGAGGATGCGTGGATAGATGCCCTTCAATCCCCACGTATGGAAAAAGGGCGACCAGTCGATGTACTCGCGCAGTTCCGTAAGAGGGAAGTGATCGAGCACGCGCACGCCGAAGAACTCCGGCTGTGCAATCTCTTCGCTGCGCCACTCGATCGGCGTGCGGCGCAGGCGTGCCGTCGCGATGGGCACCATGGGCTGCTTGGGTGCCAGGTGTGCCTTGCGAACGGCGTCGTACTCCGCGGCGTGTTGTGCCACGTACTGCGCACGATTGTCTTCACTCAACAGGTTCGTCGTCACCGGCACAGCTCGGCTTGCATCGGTCACATGAACCACAGGTTGACCGTAGTGCGGAGCAATCTTGATGGCTGTATGCGCGCGGCTTGTCGTTGCACCGCCGATCAGCAGCGGGATCGTGAAGCCCTGTCGCTCCATCTCCTTCGCTACATGCACCATCTCGTCGAGTGAAGGCGTGATGAGACCGCTAAGGCCGATGATGTCTGCGTTCACTTCCTTCGCGCGCGCAAGGATCTTCTCCGCGGGCACCATCACGCCCATGTCGAAGACTTCGTAGTTATTGCAGGCAAGCACCACGCCAACGATGTTCTTGCCGATGTCGTGCACGTCGCCTTTCACCGTCGCGAGCACAATCTTGCCCTGCGTGCGCATGACGATGCCCGCCGCGGCCATCTCGGCCTTCTCGGCTTCCATAAACGGGAAGAGATACGCGACGGCTTTCTTCATGACGCGAGCCGACTTCACCACCTGCGGCAGAAACATCTTGCCCGCACCAAAGAGATCGCCGACAACGCTCATGCCCTCCATCAGCGGGCCTTCGATCACCAGCAGCGGACGCCCCAGCTTCGCGCGAGCCTCTTCCGTGTCTTCGTCGATGTACGCATCGATGCCCTTAACCAGCGCATGGGAGAGACGTTCTTCGACCGTTCCGCTGCGCCACTCTTCGGCCTTCTTCGCGGCTGCTTCCGGGTTGCTGGTGCCTGCGGCCTTGAGCTGCTCGCCATAGTCGACCAGTCGCTCCGTCGCGTCCGGCCTGCGATTCAGCAGGACATCTTCGACAAGCACTTTGAGCTCGGGCTCAATCGCGTCGTAAAGCTCCAGCATGCCGGCGTTGACGATGCCCATGTCCATACCCGCGGCGATCGCGTGATACAGGAAGGCCGAGTGCATCGCCTCGCGAACCTTGTTGTTCCCGCGGAAGCTGAACGAGATGTTGCTGACGCCGCCGCTCACCTTCGCATGCGGCAGGTTCGCCTTGATCCAGCGCGTCGCGTTGATGAAGTCGACGGCGTAGTTGTTGTGCTCTTCCATGCCCGTCGCAACGGTCAGGATGTTCGGATCGAAGATGATGTCTTCGGCAGGGAAGCCAACCTCATCGACAAGGATGCGATAGGCGCGCTCGCAGATACGGATCTTGTCTTCATACGTTGCGGCCTGGCCCTGCTCATCGAAGGCCATCACGACAACGGCCGCGCCATACTTCAACACGGTGCGCGCATTCTGCCGAAACTTGTCCTCGCCTTCTTTCAGCGAGATGGAGTTGACGATGCCCTTGCCCTGCAGGCACTTCAGCCCGGCCTCGATGACCTCCCACTTGGAGGAGTCGACCATGAAGGGCACCTTGGCCACTTCAGGCTCGCTGGCGAGCAGCTGCAGATAGCGGCTCATCGCGGCGACGCCGTCGATCATGCCCTCGTCCATGCAGATGTCGATGACGTTCGCGCCATTCTCCACCTGCTGGCGCGCGACGCTGACGGCTTCTTCGTACTTGCCCTCCTTGATCAGCTTCGCGAACTTCGGCGAACCAGCCACGTTGGTGCGTTCGCCCAGCATGATGAAGACGCCGGCCTGCTGTGTGAAGGGCTGTGATCCGCTTAAACGGAGGGGCTTACTGTCACCGGTCATGCGCGTGCACCTGCCAGTTCCAGTGCATACTCGCGCGGATGCTTGCCTTCCAGCGCCTTTGCAATCGCGGCGATGTGGTCCGGCGTGTTGCCGCAGCATCCGCCGGCAATGTTGATCAGTCCGTTCTTCGCAAAGTCGCCCAGGAAGCGCGCCATGTCATCCGGCTCAAGATCGAAGCCCGTTGGCGAAAGGGGATTGGGCAGGCCTGCGTTTGGATAGCAGGAGATCGCAGTGTCTGCCTTTGCCGCCAGCTCCGTCAGGAACGGATACATCAGGTCGGGTCCGATGGAGCAGTTCAAACCCACACTCAGCGGCTTCACATGCTTCACCGCGTTCCAGAAAGCTTCCACGGTCTGCGCAGAGATCATCGTCTCGCCACCGCGGCCCACCGCAGCAGAGATCATCACCGGCAGGTCCTGCTTGTCTTCATCGAAGACCTCGCGAATGGCCACAAGTGCAGCCTTCGCGTTCAAGGAATCGAAGATTGTCTCGACCAGCAGAACATCCGACCCACCGGCGATCAGCGCTCGCACCTGGTGCTTGTACGCGGTCAGCACCTGGTCGAACGTGACGACGCGAAATCCGGGATCATCGGCATCGGGCGAGTTCGAAAGCGACACCGTCAGCGGCCCGATCGCACCTGCCACAAAGCGTTGACGACCCGTGTCGTTCGACGTCCGGTCGGCGAGCTCACGGCACTGCCGTGCAGAGGTCTCATTGATCTCCCAGGCCAGGTCATTCAGCATGGGGTCGTCCATGATTTTCTGGTAAAACTCCGGATCCTTGCGGCCACCGTGTTCGCGCGGATCATCCACGAAAAACTCGCTCTGCGAGATACCCGTGGCGCCGAAGGTATTGGTCTCGATAATGTCCGCGCCAGCGTTTAGAAAACGCTGGTGAATATCGCAGATCATTGCCGGCTGCGTCAGCGAAAAGATGTCGCCATTGTTCAGCAGATCCTTGGGCGCGTCTTTGAAACGCTCGCCGCGCATGTCGGCTTCTGTCATGCCATAGGTGCGGATGGTCGTGCCCATCGCACCATCAATGATGGCGATGCGGTCTTCCAGGACTTTGCTTAGTGCGTGTTTACTCTTCAACATGGCGAAGATTAGATGATATCGAACGCAGGAAGTACCAAGGGCCTGCGCCTGTAGCCATGGTGGGTTCGCGTCCGGTAAACTACTGGTATCGCACCTATGCATTCGAATCCTGGCCCTCCCCGGAGCCTGGCCTTCGACTGCAGACAGAGCGACCTACACACATGTCCCCCTTACCCCCCGATCCTTCGGCCAAAAGCATCCTGCATATCTGCGCGCGCGAGATGCTACGTCCCCTGCGCGACCAGATCCTGCGGCTTTCTGGCTTCTTTGTCGATTCCACCCTGTCGACCGCGGAAGGGCTCTCGCTCTTCTGGGGCAAGCACTATGACCTGGTGCTGATCGACGTGGAAGGCGAACACAAGGTCAGCGACGCGGAAGAGATGTGTTCTGAGATCAAGACAGCACAGCCCGATCAGATGGTGGCATTTGTCTGCAATTGGCGTGTCGCGATCATGACCGACTGCCCCGACGAAATTCTGCGGACGGAGTTTGACCCGCAGCGCTTTGTCTCCGGCGTCAAGGGCATGATCACGGAAGCCAGCTAGCTACGGCGACTGCGTCCGCGTCTCTGTGTCCACTTCCTGCTGGATCATTGCCTGCACGTTGTCCCAGACCTTCGGATCGTTTTCGATCTCAATGTGCGGACGCATAAACGTGCGTGCAAACCACGGAAACTCGCTCGTATCCACTGGCGACGACTTATAACTGACCCTGTTATTTCCAAGGATCATAGTCTTTGCAGGGTCGGCTGCGCGAATGCTGCGGCGGCCGCTGAGCAGGCCCTCCGTCTGGTAAAAGTTCATGGCCCGGTGGACGTTCGCGGGGATCGTCTGGTCGTCCTCGCCGAACTTCTGCACGGAATCCACCTGGATAGTCAGAAGCACCGGCACACCCAGACGTTCAAGCCGGCGCGCAATGTTCACCGTCTCCGATGCTCCCCAGCTATGGCCGTACAGAACGATGCGCGCATTCTTCTTTTCACCATCGGTAAGCGTGCCGCTGCCGTCTTCGTCCAAATAGTGAAGGACAGCGTTCATCGCTCGTCCGGCGTCATGATTTGCAAACGTCAGCACGGTCAGCCGCTCTCCGTTGCGCTCTCGTAGATCGCGGGCGATCACGGCTTCCTTATGGACGAAGTTGCTGGCCTTTACGCGACCGCCCATGAAGCCAAGCACAAGCGTGGGCCGATCGGCGGTCTTTGCCGGAAGCAAAAATTGAGCGGGCACAGCGGTCGCCAGGCCAGCGAAGAAAGTCGCTGTGGCGATCCGGAGAAGGAGAGGGAAGTGAGGCATTGGCCTTAGTTTGGATGATCCCAGGCGTGCGAACCGATCACTCAATGTACCCCCGCAGACCAACACTTTGCGCTCGGTTACGGGTCTTCCATCTTGACGGCACTACAAACCTGGGAAGTAAACGCTACATCCTAACCCGGAGACGCAAGAAGAACTTGGGGGATGTGCAGCGCTTTGGAGTCCAGAAGATGAGTTTTATCCGCGGTCACATACCGCAGTCCACTTCATGCCTTCGATGGCTCAAGCGCTTCGCCGCGGCATTTGTTGTGCTGCACTGCGCGACCTTCGCGCATGCGTCGGTCGCACTGTTGATGGAAGAGCCTTATGGACGTTTCGGCGCCTTCAATCCGACGGGACACGCCGCGGTCTACCTGAACAAAGTCTGCGCCGTAACCCCCACACAGCTTCGCACGTGTCAGCCGGGCGAACTCGGCGTCGTCATCAGCCGATATCACAAAATCCATCACAACGACTGGATCGCCATGCCGCTTGTGCCCTACCTCTATTCCGTAGAGGAGGCCTCGCAGGTGCCGAAGTCCGTCACGAAAGAAGATGTGAAGGTGCTGCGCGATGCCTACTGGCGGGCCCATCTCCAGCAGCTTGCACCGGCCAAACAGGATGGGGAAGTTCCGAAAGGCGAGTGGACGCAATTGGTCGGCTCTTCCTTCGATCGCAAGATTCACGGCTTCGAAGCGGAAACGACGACTGAAGAGGACGAGCACCTGATCGCGTACTTCAACGATCGCCGTAACATCGGCCACTTCAATATCTTCTTCCATAACTGTGCGGACTTTTCGCGCGTCGTGCTCAGCATCTACTTTCCGGACGCCATCCACCGCAGCTTCATCGCAGATCTTGGCATCACCACGCCGAAGCAGGTGGCGAAGTCGCTGGTAAAGTACGGCAAAAAGCACCCGGAACTGAAGATGTCCGCCTTCACCATTCTGCAGGTGCCGGGCACGGTAAAGCGCAGCCACGCGGTCGATGGCGTCGCGGAGTCGCTGGTGAAGAGCAAAAAGTACATGTTGCCGCTCATCGTGCTGCAGCCCGAGTTTGCCGGCGCACTCGCCGCCGGTTATCTCTCCGAAGGCCGAATGCGCCTACCCAAGAATGCGCGGATCTTTGAGGTGGGTGACATGGTGCCCGACAACTCTGAAGACGCGGCCACACCCATGGGCGGGCCGATCGCCAGGACGGACTCGCCAGAAGGGTTGCCGAACAGCACCACGGCGCCCGAAGAGCCTGCGGCGTCTCCTGCCACATCAACACCGCAGTAGCCCCGCCATTGCATCCGTCGACCCAAGGTGCTACAAAGGTTCAATCAAGTCTGCAACTGTAAGGTTGCAGGCCTGAGTTTCATGAAGAGTGGCTGAGGGACGAGCCCTGCGACGCCACGACAACCGGACGAGTCTGTACCGGTGTCACCTCTCTCCTGGGCAACAGGGAACATGAGATTCGGGATACAGCCCCCACGCACGGTGTGGGCAAGCGGTATGACCGTCTAATCAGACTTCCATCCGCACGCGGCCATTCCGGCAGGTGCGTCTTCCCAGCAGAGCGTCGCACGTTTTCGCACACCTCTTCCGCTCTAAGGAAGAAGGATTCATGTCGTCTGCCTCGTCTGCGTGTACCCCGTACGAGCTCTACTCCAAGGAGTCGGGCAAGAGCTATGGCAACCAGCCGCTCTCCATCTGCGATGAGTCGTTTACGCCACTGGAAGTGCGCTACGACCTGGAAGCCGCACGCACCATCTTCACGAAGAAGGCCATCGAAGCCGGCCCCGACAACATGTGGCGCTACAGCGGCCTGCTGCCCATCCCCGAGGGCTTTCAGCCCGACCTGCCCGTCGGCTTGACGCCGCTGGTGCGTGCAAAGAGCTTGGGCAAGCGCCTGGGCGCAAGCAATCTCTATGTGAAGAACGACGCCGTCTGCTTTCCCACGCTGTCGTTCAAGGACCGCGTCGTCGCTGTGGCGCTCGCGAACGCCCGCGCCTTCGGGTTCGATGTCGTCGGCTGCTCTTCGACCGGCAATCTTGCAAACTCAGTCGCTGCGCAGTCCGCCCGGCTTGGCATGAAGAGCTGCATCCTCGTCCCAGCCGACCTTGAGCCCGCGAAGATCCTCAACACCCTCATCTACGGCGCGCGCCTCGTTCGCATCGACGGCAACTACGACCACGTCAACCGCCTCTGCTCGCTCATTGCCGACCAGTACAACTGGGGCTTCGTGAACGTGAATCTGCGACCCTACTATGCTGAGGGTTCGAAGTCGGTCGGCTACGAGATCGCAGAACAGCTCGGCTGGAAGCTGCCTGACAACGTCGTCGTGCCCATGGCCGGCGGTTCGCTGATCCGCAAGATCAAGAAGGCCTTCGACGAGCTTGCCTTCCTCGGCCTGGTCGAAGCGAAGCATGTACGCTTCTTCGGCGCACAGGCTACCGGCTGCTCGCCCATCGCGCAGGCTGTGAAGAACAACACCGAAACCATCACACCGCAGAAGCCCAACACCATCGCTCGCTCGCTGGCCATCGGCAACCCGGCAGACGGTCCCTTCGCCTCACGCATGATTCGTGAGACGGGCGGCTGGGCTGAGGATGTCTCAGACGTCGAGATCGTCAGCGGCATCCAGGAACTGGCGGAGACAGAAGGCATCTTCACCGAGACCGCCGGCGGCGTGACGACCGCAGTTACCGCGCGCCTCATCGCGCAGGGACGCATCGTTGCGGACGAGACCACGGTGGTCTGCATCACGGGCAACGGCCTCAAGACTACCGATTGCATCGCAGACCGCTTTACGCTGGGCCGCGCAGTTCGCCCGCGTCTGGCGGACTTTGAGGATTACATCAACGAGCTGGACGGCATCACTGCACCTGCAGAACCCGAACTGGCCATTGCAGGAGGGAAGTAACTTGTCGATTCGCGTAATGCTACCCGCCGCCTTTGCGCGGCACACCGCAGGCACCAAGCAGGTCCAGTCCGAAGCCACCACGCTACCCACGCTGGTGGAAGATCTGGGAACGAAATTCCCCGAGCTGGGACTGCACATCAAGGACGAGTCTGGCACGCTGCGGAAGTTCATTAACGTCTACGTCAACGACGAAGACATTCGCTTCCTCGGTGGCGATACCTACCAGTTCCAGGATCGCGATGAAGTCATGTTTATTCCGTCGATCGCCGGTGGTCGCGACTAACGAATTCGTCCGAAAACTGACGAAATGAAAGAGGGGATGCGCCAAGGCGCATCCCCTCTTGTCTTGCAGATTCGCGCCAGATCTAGACACCGTGCATCAGCAGAACGATCAGTACGATGATCGCCAGAATACCGAGTCCACCGCTCGGATAGTAGCCCCAGCCGCGGCTGTAGGGCAGTATCGGCGACGTACCAAAGGCAAGCACCAGAAGGATGATCAGCAGGATCAGCATCGAAGTTCTCCAGTTGAAATTCCGCGCAACCGCGCGTCACAACAAGCTAGATGCGCCACAAACCTCCCCATGTTTCCTGCTTCGCCAGAAATGATTTCTGCCTGCACATGCAACCACCGTTCGCACAGCCGCTTCTATGTATGGGTTTGCGGTTCCGATATAGGAGCGCGGGAGGAAGTACAGATGTTTCTTGCAATTGCCGGTGTGTTGTTTCTGCTGTGGATCCTTGGCGAAGTCTTCACGCATGGCGCCAGTCTTCTTATCCACATCCTCGCCATCGTGTGGGTGATCTCGCTCATCGGTGGACTGTTCAGCGGCCGCAAGGCGTAAAAGCGTTAAAGTTTTCGCAATGCAGAAGGGCCGGCTTTCGCCGGCCCTTTCTATTTGTCTTGAGGGTGAGGGATCGTTACTGACGCGCTTCCGTCGCAGGGCGAATCGCAGTCGGTGGCGGCATGGTCTTCGCCAGTGCCTCCGGCTTCTCTTCTTCCAGCTTCGGCAGCTTGCCTTCCAGTGCGAGTTCCAGCACATCGTCCATCTCGCTGACGAAGTGCAGCTTCATCTCGTCCTTGATCAACTGCGGCAACTCGTCAAAGTCCTTCTCGTTGTCCTTCGGCATGATGGCTTCGCGGATGCCGGTGCGATGCGCCGCCAGCAGCTTTTCCTTCAGACCGCCGATGGCGAGCACCTTGCCGCGCAGCGTGATCTCGCCCGTCATTGCGATGTCGCGGCGAACCGGGATCATCGTCAGGGCAGACGTGAGCGCCGTTGCCAGCGTAATGCCGGCCGACGGACCATCCTTCGGGATCGCGCCCTCCGGCACGTGCACGTGGATGTCGATGTTGCGATAGAAGTCCTTGGGCAGGCCAAGGTGCTGCGCGCGGCTGCGGACGTAACTCAGGGCCGCCTGCGCACTCTCCTGCATCACATCGCCAAGCTGCCCCGTTGTGGTCAGCTTGCCCTTGCCATCCAGTACCTGCACTTCCGCCTGCAGGATCGCTCCGCCGACTTCTGTCCAGGCCAGGCCCGTCACAAGACCGATCTCGCTCTTCTCCTGCATGATCGAGTCGCGGAACTTCTGTGCACCCAGGAACTCCGTGATGTTCTCCGCGGTGATCGTCTCCTTCGTGTGCTTCGCGCCCGCCTTTACGACATGGCGAACCACCTTGCGGCAGACGTTTCCGATCTCGCGCTCCAGGTTACGGACGCCGGCCTCGCGCGTATAACCGCGGATCAGCTCCTTCAGGCCGCCATCGGTGAACTCAATGTTCTCCTCCGTCAGGCCAGTACCCTCGCGCTGCTTCTTCAGCAGGTACTGTTTCGCGATCTCGAGCTTTTCGACCTCGGTGTATCCATGCAGCCGCAGGATCTCCATACGGTCCTGCAGAGGGCCGGGGATCGTATGCAGAACATTCGCCGTCGCCACGAACAGCACCTGCGACAGGTCATACTCCACATCCAGGTAATGATCCTGGAAGGTCGAATTCTGTTCCGGGTCCAGCACTTCCAACAATGCCGAAGCCGGGTCGCCACGGAAGTCCGAGGCCATCTTGTCGATCTCGTCCAGCATGATCACCGGATTCTTCGTGCCGGCCTTCTTCATGCTCTGGATGATCTGGCCGGGCAGGGAACCGATGTACGTTCGGCGATGCCCGCGGATCTCGGCCTCGTCACGCACACCGCCCAGCGACATCCGGACGAACTTGCGGCCGGTCGCCTTGGCAATGCTCATACCCAGCGAGGTCTTACCCACGCCCGGAGGTCCGACGAAGCAAAGGATCGAACCCTTCGGATTCTTCACTAACTGACGCACCGCCAGGAACTCCAGGATGCGGTCCTTGATCTTCGGCAGGCCGTAGTGATCCTCGTTCAGGATCGTCTCCGCGTGCTCGATGCTGCGGATATCCTTCGAACGCTTCTTCCACGGCACGGCCAGCAGCCAGTCCAGGTAGTTGCGGCTCACGGTCGACTCAGCCGACATCGGCGGCATCGCCTCCAGCTTCTTCAGCTCCTGAATCGCCTTATCGAAGACATCCTTCGGCATGCCGGCGGCTTCAATCTTCTTCTTCAGCTCGTCCCACTCGGACTTTTCGCCGCGGCCCAGTTCCTTCTGGATGGCCTTGATCTTCTCGTTGAGGTAGTACTCTTTCTGCGCGCGCTCCATCTGCCGCTTCACGCGCGATTGCACGGTGCGGTCCATGTTGAGCTTCTCAATCGCAATGTCGAGTACGTCCGCAATCTTCGCCAGGCGCAACGCCGGGTCGAAGATATCCAGTAATTCCTGCTTTTCTTCGATGGAGAGCTGCAGGTTCGCAGCGATCACGTCAGCCAGTTTCGTCGGCTCGTCCGTGCGCACGCTGGCGACCATCGTCTCGTAGTTCAGGCTCTGCTGCAGCTTCAGGTGCTGCTCGAAGCGCTGCTGTACCACCTGCATCAACTGCTCAATCTGCGGTGTGACGACAAGCTCGCTCTTGCCGGTGCGAACGGTCGCGACAAAGAAGCCGTCGTCGTCATTCAGCTCCAGCGTGCGGGCGCGCTCGACGCCTTCCACCAGCACCTTGATGTTGCCGTCCGGCATCTTCACGGACTGCACAATGTTTCCAATGGTGCCGGTCTCAAAGATGTCGTCGCCGCTTGGTTCGTCAATTGACGCGTCGTGCTGGGTCGCCAGGAAGATCTTGCGATCGCCTGTCAATGCCTCTTCCAACGCACGCACGCTGGATTCGCGGCCGACGACGAACGGAGTCATCATGTGCGGGAAGATGACCATATCGCGGATGGGCATCATGGGGAGCTTGCGTACATCGCCGTGGGGTGCATCTGTTTGTTTAGGCATGGTCTCCCTCATTAGACGTCCAAATGCGTCGCAGGATGCGGATGCACTCGATCGCTTCCGGAGATTGTAGCGCCTAACAGGCATTCGCACGCACGCCAGTGACGGCCTGCGCAGCTCGCATTTATGGTGCGATATCAAAAGGGCACTGAGTTTGAAACTCAGTGCCCTTCAGTAATCTCCAGCGAATCGTTTGGTGCGTGAACTACCCGGCCTTCTCCAACTGAACGGGGATCGTCACATTGCGGTTCTTAACCTGATCCGCTGTGATTTCGATCTCCTTGACCTTCTTGTTCGTCGGCACGGTGTACATCAGGTCGAGCATCAGCTCTTCCAGGATCATGCGCAGACCACGCGCACCCACCTTGCGGTTCAGGGCCTCGTGCGCCACGGCCTGTGCAGCCTCGGCAGTCCACGTCACCTTGACGCCTTCGAACTCGAACAGCTTCGCGTACTGCTTCAGAATGGCGTTCCGCGGACGCGTCAGGATGTCGATCAGTGCAGCCTCGTCCAGTTCGTCCAGGATGCCAAGCACCGGCAGACGTCCCACAAACTCGGGAATCAGGCCGTACTTCAACAGATCCTGCGGCTCCGCCTGGCGAAGCAGCTCACTGTCACGCTGTGCGCGAATCGGCGTAACTTCCGCCTCCTTCACGTCCAGCCCGGCAGTCTTGAAGCCGAGCGCCTTCTTGCCAATACGGCGACCGATCACCTTTTCAAGTCCGACGAAAGCTCCACCGCATATGAACAGGATGTTCGTCGTGTCCACAATGGTGAACTCCTGGTGCGGATGCTTACGTCCACCCTGCGGCGGAACGTTGGCAACGGTGCCTTCCAGCAGCTTCAGCAATGCCTGCTGCACGCCCTCACCGCTCACATCGCGCGTGATGCTCGGGTTCTCATCCTTACGGCCGATCTTGTCGATCTCGTCGATGTAGATGATGCCCTGCTGCGCGCGCGTTACGTCGCCGTCGGCAGCCTGCAGCAGCTTCAGGATGATGTTCTCGACATCCTCGCCCACATAGCCGGCTTCGGTCAGCGTGGTCGCATCGACAATCGCAAAGGGCACGTCCAGCATCTTTGCCAGCGTCTGAGCCAGCAGCGTCTTGCCGCTGCCCGTAGGGCCTACCAGCAGAATGTTCGACTTCGCCAGCTCAACATCGTTGCCGCGCGTGCGGTTCATCTGGATACGCTTGTAGTGGTTGTAAACAGCGACCGCGAGCTTCTTCTTCGTCAGGTCCTGGCCAATCACGTACTCATCCAGGAACGCCTTGACCTCGTGCGGCTTGGGCAGATGCGCGGGCGCTGTACCGGCCTGCACTTCCGTGCGGTCATCCTCGAGGATTGAGTTGCACACGGCAACACACTCATCGCAGATGTAAGCGCGGGGATAATCTGAAGGGGATGAGATAAGCTTTGCGACTGCATCCTGCGACTTGTGGCAGAAGGAACAGCGCAGAGAGTCGTCAGAACCTTTGGAAGTTTTCATGCGGATCCGCAACTCCTCTCCGGGCAAACCAGCACCCGGCAGAGCTTAAGTTTACACCCCTGTTCCCGTCCGCGTGACGCCACAGAGTACATCCAAAGCGTCATTTGGACCGAGCTTTCCACACCGGGAACGGTTCCGAATCAGTCATTTCCGTCAACTGGCGGCGCAACCCAAAAGGACGGCCATGTACAACTCGCCCCATTTTGAAATCACCTCTACCCAGGAGATGCACGCGGTCGTCCGCGCCTGCGGTCTGGCGCAGTTCATCACCGCAACTGCCGCAGGCCTGCTCGCCACGCCACTTCCGCTGTTTCTGGACGCATCGGAAGGCACCTTCGGCACCCTCTACGGCCACGTCGCCCGCGCAAACCAGCAATGGAAGACGACTCCAGAGCACGAGGCACTGGCCATCTTTCCGACCGTAGATGCATACATCACGCCGTCCTGGTACGAGATCAAGGCAGAGACGGGAAAGGTCGTCCCCACTTGGGACTATGAGACGGTGCACGCCTACGGCACGGTCGAATTCTTCGACGACCCGGAACGCCTCCTCGACGCCGTCACCCGCCTGACCGACCTGCACGAAGACGGGCGTCCCGAGCCGTGGCGCGTGACCGATGCTCCGGACGACTTCATCCGGTCGCAACTGCGCGGCATCGTAGGGATCCGCATGCCCATCACGCGGCTGGAAGGGAAGCGCAAGATGAGCCAGAACCGCAGCGAAGCCGACCGATCCGGTGTGGTCACGGGGCTGACGCAATCGGAACGCGCAGAAGATCGCCTGGTAGCAGCACTGGTCCCGCTCAAAGAGTCGTAGTCGCAATAGGAAAAGGCCCGGCAGAAGCCGGGCCTTTCCTTTCAATCAGTGCTGTTCTTACGATTTTTGACGCGAGATGATGTCGTCGATCAGGCCGTAGTCCTTTGCCTGCTCAGCGCCCATCGTAAAGTCACGGTCGGTATCGCGTTCGATCTGGTCGAAGGTTTGGCCCGTGTGGTCCGCCATGATCTTGTTCATACGCTCGCGCAAACGAAGGATCTCGCGTGCGTGAATGTCGATCTCGGTCGCCTGACCCTGAATGCCGTGGCCCATGATCAGCGGCTGGTGAATCAGGATGCGCGAGTTGGGCAGGGCGAGACGCTTGCCCTTCTTACCGGCCATCAACAGGAAGGCTCCCATGCTTGCAGCCTGGCCAATGCACAGAGTCGAAACGTCGTTTTTGATGTACTGCATGGTGTCGTAGATAGCCATGCCTGCGCTGACCGATCCACCCGGCGAGTTGATGTACAGCTGGATGTCCTTGTCCGGGTCTTCACCGGAGAGGAAAAGCAACTGCGCAATGATCAGGTTGGCGACGTTGTCATCGATGGGCGTGCCCAGGAAGATGATGTTGTCGCGCAGCAGACGGCTGTAAATATCGTAGGAGCGTTCGCCCCGGCTCGTCTGCTCGAGCACCATTGGAATCAGACCCATGTTCTCCCTCGTTCTTCCGTTGTTGCTCTTCTAGAAGTTGCGTAGTTTCTAGTTTCTTGTTTCTAGGAAACATCCTCTAGAAACAAGAAACTAGAAACCAGAAACTATTGTTACGCCAGCTTCTCGTACAGTGCAGTAGCCGTCGCTTCGCGGCGCATCTGCTCGCGCATGCGGCCAACGGTACCGTCTTCGTTCATACGGCTGCGCAACGTCTCCAGCGGCTCACGTGTCTGCAGGGAAAGGATCATCAGCTCGCGCTCGATGTCTTCTTCCTTCACTTCCACGTTCATGTCGGCGGCTATCTTATCCAGGATGAGCGATGCCTTGACTTCCTTCACGGCTTCGTCACGCTGTGCCTCGCGCAGACGGCCGAAGTCCAGTGTCTGCATCTGCTCGCGCGTCATGCCCTGCTGTGCCAGTGCACGAAGGCCGCGATCCAGGCGGACATCGATCTGCTGGTTCACAAAGCTCTCCGGAACGGGGAACTGGAACTTCTCGACAAGTGCGTCGACCAGCTTGCCCTTCGCCTCGGTCTCAGCCTGCTGCTTCTTGCCGGCGGTTGCGTTTTCACGCAGTCCGGTTTCGAAGTCTGCCCAAGTCTCGTACTCACCCAGCTGCTTGGCGAACTCGTCGTTCTTCTCCGGGTACACCTTGCGCTTGATGCCGTTGACCGTCACCTTGTAGTCCACGGTGATGCCGGCCAGGCGGACATCGCCGAAGTCGGACGGATAGCTGACTTCCAGCTCAAACTCCGAACCCTTCGACTGGCCGCGCAGAGCGTCGTTGAAGGCGGGCAGCGTGTTCTTGCCACCAATCTCAACCATCACGTCTTCGCCGTCGATCTCGTCTGCTTCGTGCACGCTGGTGTCGCCCTCAGGCTTGCGGCGCGCGCCGGTGAAGCTGATCTCGGCCCAGTCGCCATCCTGCAGAGGACGGTCGTCCTCAACCGGCTCAATGGTCGCGTGCGAATCGAGCACGCGGTCCATCTCGGCCTCATACTCCGCATCTTCCAGGGCCACGTTCGGCTTCTCGACCGTAACGGTGTCGTAGCCGGTAACTTCAATGGCGGGCGCTGTCTCAAACTGTGCGCGGAAGCGCAGCGGCTGGCCGTCTTCGCAGAACAGCTCGCTCAGCTGGGGTTCAGAGATCGGCGTAAGGCCCTGTGCCTTGATCTCAGCAACAAAACGCTCCTGCACCAGCGACTCCAGCACTTCCTGGCGGATGTCCTTCGCAAAGCGGTTGCGGATGGTCGCCTCCGGCACCTTGCCGGGACGGAAGCCGGGGATACGCGCAAGCTTGCTGTAGCGCTTGATTACCTTGCTGTAGGCCTTGGAAACCTCTTCGGCAGAGGCTTCCACGCTGACCGAACGCGTCAACTCAGGGTTGAACGGCGGGCGGTGCACGTGGCCCTCATGCGAGTGGTCATGACCCTCGTGCGAGTGATCGTGCGTGAGTTCGGTCTGCTCTGCCGGCGTTGTCTCGGCTGCTGCGTCTACTGTCTCGTTCGGAGTCAAAATCGGATGCCTTCTGGATGGGTCTCTGCGGCGGGCCGCGGCGGGTTCGCCGCGGGCGGTCATGCCGTCGTATCAATGGTACGGACACGCGACGGGAGGGTCAAACCAGACTGTCGCCAGCCTGGTTACATTACTGCGTGGGAGCCCGATAACCGGCGTCGGATGGCGCGTCCACGCGGACACGCCACTGCAGTGTTTCGTGGGGCGCTACGACCGTCCGGGACTGCTCCGCGCTGCCGCTTCCGGTCGTACTGAAGACAATAGCGACGCTTTTGCCGTCCTTTGCCGCGTCCATCCGCATGCTGCGAATGCTGGGCGTCATCGCCGTCAGCCGCAATGTGTACCCGTCTGCCTGGTTTCGCAACTGCATCTCCGGCCCCTGGCTCAGGTAGCTGTACTTCAGTCCGGTAAACACCGCATGCAGATCGGCTTCGCCCAGCGGCAGCGCCCGTGATGCGGCAGTCGCCGACGGAAGCACGGTCTCCGGCGCCAACACGTTCATGCCGGAAAGACCCGACTGCGGAGCAGCGAAGTTCGCCTGCCACTCAATCACTACCGCCCGCGGCGTGTCGTTCCGATTCGTGGCAGAGATGTTTAGATCCAGTCCGCGACCGGTAATCGTAGTGACGATCTTCGTCTCAATTCCGCTCGGCGCCGGCACATGGCCGTCCAGTCCGGCAGGAGGAGCCGCAGCAAACGTCGCGGTCGACGTGCTCCCATCAGGCAGAAAATCGCTCGTCGCCGTCTGCGCGGGCCGATTCTTCACCAATTCCGTAGCCGTTCCCCAGTTAGGACCGTTCGGGACCTGCACGCGCACCGAAATCGGCGAATCCTGAAGGCCAGGACGCGGCGCAAAGGTCAGCGGGTCAATCTGGCCGGGCAGCGACGCCTCGTCGGTTCCCACCAGCACCGGAATCTGTCCACGTCCGGGAACGTTCAGGTTGGCCTGCAGCACTGCCATGCCTGCGCCCGGCAGCAACAGAGCAGACGAAAACTGTGGTGCCATCCCCTCCGCATGCTCGCTGCGAATCATCCGGACAACGTCCTGCCCACCGGGCCGCGCGGCCAGGGTGGTCTCGGGAAGGATCTCGGGTGTGGTCATCTTGTGGATCTTGCCGCGCATGTGCGCCTTCCACACCACACCCAGCACCGCCAGCACCACGGCCAGCAGCAGCGCCGTAACCAGCCCGGAGCTGGCAAGGCTCATGCCCCGCCCGCGCCTGCGCGTCCCGCCTGAATTTTCACTCGAACTTGGCATCGTCTCCATTACCTGCAAGCTCTCCAAAACACTGGAAGGGGGCCGAGGCGCAGTCATTGCCACGCTACCATCATGTGAGCCGTCATGCCATCAGCACGAAAGACTCACACCGCCACCGAGCTCGCCAACGTAAGCGCCAACATCGTCGCCTGCACCCGCTGCCCGCGCCTTCGCGAATACTGCACCGCCCTGGGCGAGACGAAGCGGCGCGCCTATCTCGACTGGGATTACTGGACACTCCCAGTCCCGGGCTTCGGCGACATCAACGCACGCGTCCTCATCGTCGGCCTTGCCCCGGGCGCACACGGAGCCAACCGCACCGGCCGCCCCTTCACCGGCGACGGAGCCGGCTATTTCATGTATCCCGTGCTCTACGAGACGGGTTTCTCCAACCAGCCAGACGCCACCGACCGCGACGACGGCCTCAAACTCCGCTACGCCCGCATCGCCTCCATCTGTCGCTGCGCCCCGCCCGGCGATAAGCCCACACCGCAGGAGATCCGCAACTGCGCCCCGCATCTCGCCGCTGAAATCGCCGCACTCCCGCGCCTGCGTGTCGTCGTCGCGCTCGGCCGTATCGCCTTCGACGGCTATCTGAACTTTCTCATCGCGCAGGGCATCATCGACTCCCGCCGCCACTACGCCTTCACCCACGGCGCCGAACATCGTCTGCCAAACGGCATGGTCCTGCTCGCCAGCTACCACCCCTCGCTGCGCAACACCAACACCGGCCGTCTGAATAAGGCCATGTTTACCAAAATCTTCGTGCGGGCAAGGGAACTCGCCGGTCTAAGCTAAACCCACCACAACCGCACCAGGATGGCGCAATACGGAACAACCCACACCGATGACCGCCCATCACAAAGCAAGGAAGCGAGGCCCAAGCATGAGCAGCAAAAATTTCTGGATCGCCTTTATCGCAGGCACCACCGCAGGCGCCATCGTCGCCCTGCTGTACGCACCGCAGACAGGCAAAGTCACACGCAAGAAGATCGGTAAGGCCTACGACGAAGCAGGCGACTCCTTCGACGACGCAGCCGATTACGTGAAGGATCAGGCAGAGCGCCTCTCCAAGGAAGCCAACTCGGCCTACAAGAAGAGCGCCAAGCAGCTGGACCAGGCCTACTCCAAGGCAATCGACGCGCTGAACGACTCCTACGCCGAAGCCAAGGACAAGCTGAGCAGCGTCGCTGACGTAGCCATCGACAACGTCGAGACCATCACCAAGAAGGCCCGCTCGCTGGTGTAAATCGCCAGCGAAGAGTGATCCAAAGGACCTGCACTCGGTCAGCAATCGCACGAATGTTTCGGGAAAAGCTTTCTCCCCGTTCATCTCTGGATTGGACCGGATGCAGGTCCTTCAGTTTCTGCATAGAGTCGCAACTCAACGGGGAAGAGCCCGGCCATCCATCGAAGGAACAACTAAGGCCCCCAGGACGGGTCTCCATATCTGGAGAACCAATGAACGAATCGACCAGCACCGCGCTCTCTCACGAGGCACGCATCCTTCGGGTGAAGAAGATTGCCCTGGAGCATTTCAAAGAAGAGCACTGGACCGAAATGGCCTCAGAGATCGGCTGTGCCGACCTTCTTATCGTGCGTGAAGAATCCCTCGGCTCCGTCTCCTGGGGTGACGATGCCTACGCCGCGACAGTGCTGAAGATACTGGCCGCCATCGTGCAGCGAAATCCTTCGGACATCGAAAAACTCGAGATCTACGCAGAAAAATGCCTGTCTCACGCGGAGGCAGGCTCGTTCGCAGGAGTAACCCTGACGCGGATCTAAGGGACCAGCTTTAGGTCCGGACTCAATCCTCGCGCGAAGCGCCCGGCCTGCCCCGCCGCACACCCGGCCGGTCTGCTTCCACACATTTATCGGAAACTTCCACTGGATTCGCCATCTTGCCCGCGGCCGCACGCGAGAACGTCCGCCACATGCGGTTCACGTCCACAGGCTTCCCAGCCCGAACCTCACGCTCCACCGCAACGTGCATCGCCGAGAGAAGTTCATCGCGTAATTCGTGAAAGAGCTTACTGATATAGATCGAAGGCACTGACTGAGGCTAACAGTTTCCGATAACGTCGTTTGCGGGAACGAGCCGATCGGTGACGATACGCCGGCTTGCCAGCAATCTATGCGTGTGACAAACTCCGCTCATGCCAGCGTTGCGTACAGGTGCAAGTCTCTTGGTACTATCCACAGCAATGATGGCTCAAACCTCATCGCGTCACTGGAACAATCCCCCACAGAAATCTTCAGACACCGCTGACACATTAACGGAAACTGTTCCTGCGGGCACCGACTACTGGCGGGTGACGCACTACGGCTTCATCCGGGACAATGGACCGTTTCAGTATGAAACGCGCTCCGGCAACTTTGAAGCGATTGTTCAAATCCACGGCGAGTATCGTGAGCTCTACCATCAGGCTGGTCTGATGATTCGCCTGAACGAGAAGAACTGGATCAAGACCGGAATAGAGTTCGTGAACGGTCATCAGAACATCAGTGCGGTCGTCACGCGCGAGTTCTCCGACTGGTCCGTACTGCCTCGCACGGACAGCCCTTCCTCGATCTGGATGCGGTTGCAACGCTACAACGACACGGTGCAGATTTCCTACTCCCTCGATGGCCAGAAATGGTCCATGCTTCGGCTTGCCTACTTCCCGCCGACTGTGCCCGTTCAGATCGGCATGGTCGCTGCTGCACCGGGCAAGCAGCCGTTCCAGGTCCGCTTCGATCACTTCAGCATCTCCGCTCTCAACTCTCCTCCTAAGGAAGATTGAGAACGGACCCGCCGACAGCAACATTGGCACCGAAAGTCGGGTGTTTCGGAAAGAGACTGTTTCCGAGCGCCGGATCGAGTCTCGTCACCCCTTACCCGCATAGCGCCATAGGATGAACAAGTGCGCAAAGAGTGGCCAGAAGCAATGGCCGAGGTCACAGAGTGCCGCTATGACGTCCGCGCCGGTCGCGCCCTTGCGTTTGGTCTCACCTCCAGCAAGCACTTCCGGATCACCTACAACTACCGCGTCGGGGACGAACTGCACACAGGCGAATGTTTTTCGGAAATCGCACGTCCTCAGGGCAGCCTGTTCCTTATCCGTTACGACCCTGACCTGCCCAGCTCCAGCCACTCCCGTGGTGCCCAGCGACCGTTTCCGTTGCTGCTCATCGTTGGGTTTCTTGGGTCAATTGTGATCTCGCTACTGCTGCTGAAATTGCGTGGCTGCTGACCGCATCTTTTCGTCTGCAATGCAAGTAAAAGCACACCAGGCTCCTCCTAAGTCGTGTCATCCGAAACAAAACTCCGTTTCCTCAAGAACGACAACGACAAGCAGGACCTCCCTTGCAATCCCCATCCCAATCCAGTACATATCTAACTCATGGTGCTGCGTTCCCACGCAACGTGTAACTGTTGTCGCCGCTAGGTTGAGCGCGCGCACCTTTCTGTTTTTCTCCTCATCCAATCTCTGATCCACCACTACTGGCGCCCTGCGCCATCTTTCCCCCGAGGTTCGTTTCCATGCTCCTGTGTCGTTGTTGTCGCCGCTGATCCTTCGCAGCCCTGCTGTGCGCTGACCACCCCGTGCGCCGCCCGACAACCGAACACAACGAGAGGAACTACCTGTGACGCACCCCTTCGCGCGACGTTCGCGCCTTCTTGCATCCGCCCCCATTGCCATCGCCGCGGTCCTGTCGCTCACCGCTGCACACGCGGGCGCGCAGGTCGTAGGCAGCACCCTGTACGGCGTCATCACCGATAACAGCGGCGCCGCCGTTCCCAACGCCAACGTCATCATCCACAACGATGAGACCGGCACCGAACGCCGTCTGCGCACCGACACCGCAGGCCGCTACAGCGCACCCTCCATCGCCGTCGGCATCTACTCCGTCACCGTCACCGCCGATGGCTTCGGTGCAGAGAAGCACACCGGTGTCGTCCTCACCGTCGGCCAGGCCGCCTCGCTCGACGTAAAGCTCCACGTCCGCAACGACGAGCAGCAGGTGACCGTCACCGACACCGTACCCACCGTCAATCTCTCCAATGAACAGGTCAGCGGCCTCGTCACCGAGCGCCAGGTGAAGGATCTGCCGCTCAACGGCCGCAGCTACGACCAGCTCATCACGCTCAACCCCGCCACGGTCAACTACACGTCGCAGCGCTCCGGCTCCGTCGGCACGTCGAACTCCTCGGTGGGCAACATGTTCTCCGTCTCCGGCCGCCGCCCGCAGGACAATCTCTATCTGCTCAACGGCGTGGAGTACACCGGCGCATCCCTCATCAATGTCACACCCGGCGGCACCAGCGGACAGTTGCTCGGCGTCGAAGCCGTTCGCGAGTTCAACGTCGTCAGCGACACCTACGGCGCCAACTACGGCAAGCGGCAGGGCGCGCAGATCTCCATCGTCACCGCATCCGGCACCAACAAACTGCACGGCGGCATCTACGAGTTCATCCGCAACTCCGCCTTCGACGCGCGCAACTACTTCGACCAGGCGAAGAAGCCAAACTTCCAGCGCAACAACTTCGGCGCGGCGCTCGGCGGCCCGATCAAGCACGACAAGCTCTTTCTCTTCGCCAACTACGAGGGCTATCGCCAGAACCTCGGCCTTAGCGACGTCACACTCGTGCCCAACGCAGCCTCCCGCGCAGCCGCCGCACCTTCCGTTCGGCCGCTGCTGAATCTGTGGCCCATCGCCAACGGCCCGGACCTCGGCTCCGGTATCGCCATCGCCTACTCCACGCCCGTGCAGCACATCCGCGAAGACTTCGGCACCGCGCGCTTTGACGCCAACCTCTCCGCGAACGACCTCCTCTTCGGCGTCTACACCGTCGACGACTCCACCGCGAACACGCCCACGGCAAACCCGCTCTCGCTCATCAACGAAGCCCTGCGCGAACAGGTCGCCAGCCTTCAGGAGCAGCACGTCTTCTCCCCGCGCCTGCTCAACACGGCACGCGCCGGCTTCTCACGCGCCAGCTTCTACTTCCTGGGTGAGGTACCACCTGACGTCGCCGCGGCCAGCGGCACCTTCGTCGCCGGCAAGCCCATCGGTGCCATCGTTATCGCCGGTTCCACCGCCTCCAACGGTTCCTCGCAGATCACCGGCGCCGGCGCCAACGTTGGCTCGAACAACGCGATCACGCGCAACCTCTTCACCTTCGACGACCACATCTTCTACACGCTCGGCAGCCACACGCTTGAAGCAGGCGGATGGCTGCAGCGGCTGCAATCGAACGACAACCTCGCCCAGAACCAGTACGGCCAGGCCAGCTTCGCCTCGCTCAGCACCTTCCTCGCGGGCAACATCAAGACCTTCACCGTAGTGCCAAATCCCACGGCACTCGCATGGCGCTCGTGGTTTGGCGCAGCCTATTTGCAGGACACCTGGAAGGCGCTGCCCAATCTTGAAGTCACGGCGGGCATCCGCTTCGAATCCAGCAACGGATTCAACGAAGCCAAGGGCCGCGCCGGCGTCTACGGCTTCACCAACGGCGTCATCAACAGCACGCCCACAGTCGGCAGCGCAGGCCTCGCAACCAACCGCGCCAAGTTCCTGCCAGAGCCGCGCGTCGGCCTCGCCTGGAACGTTACCGGCGACAACAAGACAGCCATTCGCGCCGGTTTCGGTCTGCACCACTCGCTGCTCGACAATCTCGACTACCGCCTCGACCAGGCCGCCCCGTTCAACACCACCGTGTCGTACAGCGGAACGACCGTGGCAAACCCGACCTCCGGCGCGCCCGGCCTCATCTCCCCATCGAATATTCAGCCCGATCTTGCAACGCCCACCGTTTACTCCTACGCATTGCACATCGAGCGGCAACTCGCTGCGAATCTCTCCGTCACCGTCGGCTACATCGGCTCGCGCGGCACAAACCAGATCCTCTCCGCCAACCAGAACGAACCGGCCTCGCAGCTTTGCGCGAATAACTGCCCCGCCGGCGTGCCCAACGGCACGCTCTACTACCCCACCACCACACGCGCCAACCCCGCCGTCGCCAACACCACCTCCTGGCTCAGCGCCGGCAGCAGCAACTACAACGGCGCTGTCATCGACGTACGGCAGAGCCTGCGCAAAGGCCTGACGCTGCGCGGCGTCTACACCTTCAGCAAGAACCTCGACAACGGCAGCGCATGGAATACCAGCGTCTCCGCCAATACGCCAGCCTTCATCAGCTACCCGAAGAACCCCTCGCTCGACTACGGCCCGGCAGCAACGGACGTGCGGCATCTCGCAGCCTTCAACGGCAGTTACGATTTGCCCTTCGGCCGCAGCGGCACCGGCAATCCTTACCTGCGGCGCGCCGTCGGTGGATGGTCCGTCAGCGCCATCGTCACCCTGCAGACGGGCCTGCCCTTCACACCGCAACTCGGCTACAACCCCACCGGCTCCGGTGATACGCGCAACCCCGTCCGTCCCAACCGGAACCCGAACTACAACGGCAAGCTCTACACCGGCGGCAGTACGTCACAGCGCGCAGCGAAATACTTTGACGCCGCAGCCTTCTCGGCGCCCGCCTATGGCACCGTCGGCAATCTCGGTCGAGACACGCTGCAGTCGCCAGGCTTCGCCAACTGGGATCTATCACTGCTGAAGAACACCCAGGTAAGCGAACGTCTGAGAGTGCAGTTCCGCGCCGAAGCCTTCAACCTCTTCAATCACACCAATCTGCTCACGCCGAACCCCGTCGTCTTCTCCTCCGGACCGACGCAGGGCACAGCCGCCAACCAGACCGCACCCGTCGTCGCCAGTCCCACGGCTGGCGTCATCACGGCAGCCGCAACATCTCGCCAGCTCCAATTCGGCGTCAAGGTTCTCTTCTAGCTGCGGAAGCGAAGAAGAGAAAGGCCGGTGCGGGGCGACACCCACACCGGCCAACAATTTCTAACCCGTCATACTGCCTCGTGCGCCGTCGTCCTGCGCAAAGGCCCCTATTCGGACTCACCACAGATACATCGTCATCCTGAGCAAAGCGAGGGATCCCGACGACCCCGACCAGCCACAGAAGACGGCACCTTTCAGCCACGAATCGGGTGCCCCATACATACGCGTAGCGGATGTGTGGGCCCTTCGCGAAGCGAAGGTAAGCGGGCCAAAGGCTCGCGCTATCCCAGCCCAGGGCAAAGCCCTGGGTTTGCGGGGAGAGAGAAAGACAGCGGGCTGTAGGCCCGCGCTAAGGCCACCTTTTGAATCCCAGGCCCCCGTTTGCTAATCTCAAAGAGCAGACATGCGCGCGCCCTCCTTCATTTGCGACTGTTGTCCGGCCGTCCTCACGGCTGTCTGTTGTTGCGCGCGCTAGAACATCGCTCTGCACCTTCCTCCACCAACATCTCTGTGCACGTACCCATGAACTCATAGGATTCGATGGCCACACTCTCCCCATCCCAGCCGCAAGTCACCGCAGCCACACCGCGCCTCAGCCACCTGCGTCTCCTCGAAGCTGAGAGCATCCAGATCCTGCGCGAAGTCGCCGCCGAATTCGAAAAGCCGGTCATGCTCTACAGCATCGGCAAGGACTCGTCCGTCATGCTGCGCCTCGCGCAGAAGGCCTTCTATCCCGGGCCCATTCCGTTCCCGCTGCTGCACATCGACACCGGCTACAAGTTCCGCGAGATGATCGAATTCCGCGACAACATGGCCAAGTCCATCGGAGCGGAACTGCTCGTCTGGCGCAACGAAGAAGCCCTTGCCAACGGCACCAATCCCATCAAGCTCGACACCAAGCGCTGCTGCGGTTTGCTGAAGACGCAGGCACTGCTCGACGGCCTCAACCACTACGGCTTTACCGCCGCCTTCGGTGGTGCGCGCCGCGATGAAGAGAAATCGCGCGCCAAGGAACGCATCTACAGCTTCCGCGACACCGCCGGCCAGTGGGACCCGAAGAATCAGCGCCCCGAACTCTGGAACCTCTACAACGCCCGTATCCACCCAGGCGAAAGCATCCGCGTCTTTCCGCTCAGCAACTGGACGGAGATGGATGTCTGGCAGTACATCCACGAAGAGAACATCCCCGTCGTCGATCTCTACTTCGCGAAGGAACGGCCCATGTACCTGCGCGGCGACGCGCTGCTGCCCACCGAACAGGACTTCGTCGCACGTCCGGGCGAAAAGGCCACCATGGTCAAGAGCCGCCTGCGCTCGCTCGGCTGCAGCCCGTGCACCGGCGCCATCCGTAGCGACGCCGACACCATCCCCAAAATCATCGAAGAGATCCTCGGCTTCCGCTCGTCCGAACGCGCCAACCGCGTCATCGACCACGACCAGGAAGGCTCCATGGAGATCAAGAAACGCGAGGGCTACTTCTAAATGAGCACCTCCAACAACGATCTCGTAGAACTGCACCTCGAGACCTCGCAGGCCGCGCAGGCACCCAAATCCGAAAACATTCGCGCAAAGCGCGAACCGGAGAAGGCAGTGGGCTTCAGCCCACTGGACTCCAACCCCGCACAAGAAGGGGCTTCAGCCCCGGACCTGGCAGCCAACGGCGCCCCCTCCGGCGAACCCGAGGCCTGGAACTCCAACGTAGCGCTCCACAATCCGCACCTCGGCCAAACCCCGGAGCCGGAACCCATCCACGTCTCCGCCGAATTCGCCGCCAACTTCAACATCGGCGACTACCTCGCGGAAGAACGCGGCAAGGACCTCCTGCGCTTCTCCACCGCAGGTTCCGTCGACGACGGCAAGTCCACCCTCATCGGCCGCCTGCTCTACGACACGCAATCCGTCTACGACGACCAGATCCAGTCAATCGAAGGCAAGGGAACCACCGCGCCCGGCGTGCTCGACCTCGCACTCCTCACCGACGGCCTCCGCGCCGAACGCGAGCAGGGCATCACCATCGACGTCGCCTACCGCTACTTCAGCACCGCACGCCGCAAGTTCATCATTGCGGACACCCCCGGCCACGAGCAGTACACCCGCAACATGGCCACCGGAGCCAGCACCGCCGACGTCGCCGTAGTCCTCGTCGACGCACGCAAAGGCGTTCTCATCCAGTCGCGCCGCCACGCCTACATCACCGCCCTCCTCGGCGTGCGCAACGTCATCGTCGCCGTCAACAAGATGGACCTCGTCGACTACAGCGAAGAGGTCTTCGAGAAGATCCAGCAGGATTTCACAACGTTCTTCCACGATCTCGACATCGACGGCAACGACCAGACCACGCTGCACTTCGTCCCCGTCAGCGCACTCGCCGGCGACAACGTCGTCCACTCCAGCATGAATACCTGGTGGTATGAGGGCCCAACACTCCTCGGCCTGCTCGAATCCATCCCGTCCTCGCAGGTCAACATCGACGCGCCCTTCCGCATGGCCGTCCAGCGAGTCATCCGTCCCAACCTCGACTTCCGCGGCTTCGCCGGACAGATCGCCGCAGGCATCGTCCGCGTCGGCGACACCATCACCGCGCTCCCCAGCGGCAAGCACAGCAAGGTCCAGCGCATCGTCACCTTCGACGGCGACCTCCCGGAGGCCTTCGCACCACTCTCCGTCACGCTCACCCTCGAAGACGAAATCGACATCAGTCGCGGCGACCTCCTCGTCAACGCAGCCGAGCAGCCCGTCATCGCCAAAGGCTTCACCGCATCGCTCGTCTGGATGGACGAAACCCCGCTCGAACTCGGCAAGCGCTACCTGCTCAAGCAGGGCAGCCGCAGCGTCCCCGCACAGGTCAGCACACTCGTCCGCACCATCGACCTCTCGGAAGTCCCCGGCCAGCTAAGCCACCACAAGTCCGCAGCCACGCTCTCGATGAACGGCATCGGCAACGTCACCGTCGAAGCCCTGCAACCGCTCGCCTTTGACACCTACGCAGCCAACCGCCACACCGGCAGCTTCGTCCTCATCGACCTGCAGACCAACGCAACCGTCGCCGCAGGCATGATCCGCAAGGCCGAAGCAACAACCGCACAGGCCACCGCACAGATCACCCGCGACATCACCCTGCACCCCGGACACGCACTCCGTCTGCAGGGCAGTGAAGACGCCATCACAGCCGCCATCGAGGCACTACGCAACGCAGGCGCACTCCGGGAGAATGACTAATGTCCCAACTCCCAATCGACACCACCGAAGTCGTCTCACGCGAACACGAAAAACAAGTCCTCCGCGCCGAACGTGAAACCGAACGAGCCGGCGGCGCGCCACTCCCCGATGCACCCATCGTCGACACAGCCGACCTCCGCCCGGAACTCCTCGCCCAGCTCGCCCACGTCCGGCAGACTCTGCAGGACGAACTAAGCCCTGTAGGCCCCGAAGAAGCCTGCCTAACCTGCAGCTTCCAGGCCGAGGACGTACTCCTCCTCCACCTCGCCATGGAGCTGCGCCCCAACATCCCGGTCCTCTTCCTCGACACCGGCTACCACTTCAAAGAAACCTACGAATACCGCGACCGCATCGCCGCCGACTGGCACCTGAACCTCACCAACCTGCTGCCGCGCCAGACCGTCCCTCAGCAGGAATCCGAGTTCGGCCTTCTCTACCAAACCGAGCCCAATCGCTGCTGCGGCTTCCGCAAAGTCGAGCCGCTCTTCGACGCCGTAGCCCAGTACAAGGTCTGGCTCACCGGCCTCCGCCGCGAACAGGCACGCTCGCGCACCGCCCTCAAAGAGATCGACGACTTCGCCGTCAAACCCGGCATCATCGTCCGCAAACTCAGTCCCTTCGCCGACTGGACCACACGCGACGTCTGGCAGCTCTGCGCCCATTTCGACATCCCGCTGCTGCCGCTCTACGACCTCGGCTATACCAGCATCGGCTGCGAGCCATGTACCACGCTGCCCACCGACCCGAACGATCCTCGTTCCGGCAGATGGGCAGGCAAGAAGGTGGAGTGCGGCATCCATATCCAGGCCACAGAAGATGGCAATCCGGATGCCTCGCACTAAGTAGTTAGCCTTCCTAACCGGATGGCTGACACGGGTACAGAACGCTGCAGTACCGCTGTTGGAAAGCTACGGATGCATTACCTTATCGGCTTCATCATCGCGATGTTCATCGCGCTCACCGGCGTAGGCGCCGGCACCATCACAACTCCGCTGTTGATCCTCTTCCTTGGCGTGCCCACCAGCATCGCCGTCACCACCGGCCTCGTCTTCGCCGCATCGGTCAAGCTGCTGCTCGTTCCCACGCAGATCATCCGCAAGCAGGTTGACTGGAAGGTCCTCGGCTGGATGCTCCTCGGCGGTCTCCCCGGTGTCCTCGTCGGCTCCTTCTTCCTCGCACACCTCGTCAGCAAGGGCTCGCAACACTTCATGAACGGCCTGCTCGGCGCGGTCCTCGTCGGCACCGCGATCTACCAGATCTTCTACTCCTTCCGCCCCATCAAGAACCCGCGCGAGATCACCCGCGACGCTCCCTGGGCCATGCCGCTCCTCATGTTTCCCGTAGGAGCAGAAGTAGGTTTCTCCTCGGCAGGTGCTGGCGCGCTCGGCACCGCCGCGCTCCTGTCCCTCACCACACTCGCGCCCGCCATGGTCGTCGGAACGGACATCCTCTTCGGCTTCCTCGTCGCCGTCATCGGCAGCGGCGTCCACATGTTCAACGGCGCGCACGATACCCAGTTGCTAAAAGAACTAATCATCGGCGGCATCGGCGGTGTCATCGTCGGCACCGTCTCCGCAAAGTACATCCCCAAGCGGCCTCTGCGTTTCGCACTATGGGTATGGCTGCTCATCATCGGCGTGCAGTTTCTCTACACCAACATGATCGGCGTCACGAAGTAACTGCGACGCTGCAACACACACGAAAAAGCGCGGGCGATCAGCCCGCGCTTTTCTTTTGGATTGCGATACTACTTACCGGCTGTCGCCGCACGCGTGGTGATAAACCACTGGCTTCTTCCACTCTTCCATCGTGGCAAACAGGATGCAGTTCGCGCCAGACTCCGTATCCACACGCCACGTCAGATTGCCCTGACGATAGACCTGGAACTTACCCGTCCCCGCAAACGCCACACCGTTCGGCGGGTTCGGCTGAATGCTGTCCCGTGCCGCCACCGGTGTCTGTGCGGCCGCAGGCATCGTGCTGTTCAAGGGGTTCTCGACGGTCGCACGAGGCTTCGGTGCAGGGGTCTGCAACTCGTTCGACGAACCATCCTTCGCGGTCGCATCGTCGGTATCGCCGATCTTGATGGACCCGTCCGTCGACTGGCTGATCATGCGCCGCTGATAGGCGTAATAAATCAGATAAACCGCCAGCAAAGCCACGACAATTCCGAAAATGCGCTTCCCCATATCACCCTCAAGGTACCATCGGTGCGAAACAGCCGCAGTACCACTTTCGATCCTGCAAACCCACCACCACTGGGATGCCGACAGCAGTTGGCGCCATTTTCCCGGTCCGGGCATCCGCACGAGGCGTAAAATCGATGTGTGCCAAAGTATTCCATCGTCGTCCCGTTCCACAACGAGGAAGACAACGTAACTGCGCTTTATGACCGTGTCAAAGACGTCATGGAGCATGTAGGCGAAACCTTCGAGATGATCTTCGTCGACGACGGTTCGCGCGATCGAACCTACCGTCTCCTCGAAGAGATCGCCGCCGTCGACAGTCGCGTCCTCGTCATCAAGCTGCGCCGCAACTTCGGCCAGACCTCTGCGCTCGCCGCCGGCTTCGATCACGCCCAGGGCGACTTCGTCCTCGCCATGGACGGTGACCTGCAGCACGATCCGCGTGAGATCCCGGACTTCCTCGCCAAGCTCGAAGAGGGCTACGACGTCGTCAGCGGCTGGCGCGCACAGCGTGCCGATAACTTCGTCATGCGCCGCATCCCGTCACGCATCGCAAACTGGCTCATGGCCAAGCTCAGCGGCGTCGACATCCACGACTTCGGCACCACCTTCAAGGCCTACCGCCGCGAAGTCATTCAGAACATCCCGCTCTACGGCCAAATGCACCGCTTCATCCCGGCGCTGGCATCGTGGTACGGCGCATCCATCTGCGAGATCCCGATCTCGAACCCGCCACGCGTCGCCGGCAAGAGCCACTACGGCATCACCCGCACCTTCCGCGTCTTCTTCGATCTGCTGACCATTCGCTTCCTGCTGAAGTACATGATGCGGCCGCTCCACTTCTTCGGCAGCTTCGGCGCCATCAGCGTTCTAGCCGGTATCATCATGGCACTCTGGCTCGGCATCATGAAGCTGGTCACGCACGGCCACATGCTGCTCCAGCACGGCCCCTGGTTCATCATGGCCTCGGTGCTCATCCTCGCAGGCGTCCAGCTCATCGGTATCGGTCTGCTCGGCGAACTACAGGTGCGCCACTACCACTCGCCGCAACACCGCGCGCCCTACGCAGTCGAACGCATCGTTCGCCTCCGCTCTTCAGAAGAAACCATGCTCTCGTAACTTCCAAATCTCAAGAAATCAAAAAAGGCCGCGACAGATTCGCGGCCTTTCCTGTTAGCGCCCAGATACCCTCAACCGCCGTCATCCCGAGCAAAGCGAAGCACCCTGTCACACCTACCTCCAGCAGTGTCCGCTTGGAAGGGCACAGCTTCAGCTGTGCCGATACTGTCCTCATCGGGAGATGGGCTTTAGCCCCTGAGGTTCAGCTTTTTCTTCCTCCGGAACCGCCAGGAAAACCGGATCTCCCACTCATGACATCTCCGCCGTCATGAGTGGGGGTTGCAGGACACCCAACACAGACTGGCCACACGACAGCGGGCTGAAGGCCCGCGTTATCCCAGCCCAGGGCAAAGCCCTGGGTAAGGCCCGAAAAGATAGTCAGCGGGCTGAAGGCCCGCGCTAAGGCTCTCGCAAATATTCTTGGCAGCACCAAGCAGGGTGCCCCATTCGCAACATCTCCACCGTCATGAATGGGCAAGAGACCGCGCGGGAAGGGATCTTTCGGAGGGGCAGGGCTTCAGCCCTGCCATCATCCACCGCCCAAAAAACGGCTTTAGCCGCTGAGGGATTTCGCCTCAACGGCCACCACCCTAAAACGTCAATGCAATCTGCCCGGTCACCGTTCGCGGACTCACAAAGTGAGTTCCACTAAACGTCGACAGGAAGTTATAAAGCGCAACCTTGTTCGTCAGGTTCGTTCCAACAATCGAAACGTTCGTCTTATAACGATCCTTGTGCAGCACATTATCCCAACCCAGCTGCGCATCGAACAGCGTCCGCGGCGCCACACGGGGCGGGTTCTTGTCATCATTCTCCGTGCCCGGTGCGGGGATCTTGATCAGCGGCGACGACAGCAGATTCGCCGCGCAGCTCGTAATCGGAGCCGCCAGTGTCGCCTTCACATTGCCGCACTGCAACTGCATCTGCGCCTGCTGATCCGGCGTAAAGCCAAGCACCGCCGCAGCATCGGTCGCTGCACCCGCAACCATGCCGCTCTCGTACCGCCACGTCAGGCCCGCATACGGACCATGCTTGAACTGGTACTGGAAGTTACTCGACTGCTGAAACGCCTGGTCATGATCGATGCGGAATACGCTGCTGCTGTTGATAGTGGGATCGTTCGAAAGCACACCACCAACCTCCGGTCCGAAGAACCGCGAACGGGTATGTCCAATCGCCGAGTAGGCCGAGAAGCCGCGATAGTTAGGAATGCTTACCTTTACGCCCAGGCCGTCGATCTTCGACTTGGCCCACTGGATCGGGAACGCCAGCGGCGAGTTCAGCACCACGTCAAAGTCAAAGTCACGATCCGTGTACTTCCAGAAGTACTCGGCATTCACAACCACAAAGTGGCTGAAGGCCTGCTCAAAACCTGCATTGAACTGGTTACGCGCCGCCGGCTTCAACGGCACTGCCGTCAGCGGATCCGCAGCCGTACTCTGCAGCCCACCAACACCCGTGCTGCTGCTCACCAGTAGGTTCTCGTTATACGGCGTCAGGAAGAACATGCCATAGCCAAACCGGAAGACCGTACCGGTTGAGACAAGGTGGTAGCTCACGCCCAACCGCGGCTGCACCAGCGACCGGCGGCTCAGGCCGTTGTAGTTATCCGCACGTGCGCCAAGCTGCAGGTTCAGGTTGTGCCATGTGATGTTGTCCTCCACATAGGCCGCCTCCTGCTTGATGTCGGTCCGTCCATGGAAGCGATACAGCGCTCCACCGCGCGTCAGGTCATATGGTGCCAGCCCGGCGGCGTATCCATCGTTCGCAACATAGGCATTGCCCACGCCACACTGCGTCTGACTCGTAACCGCAGGATCCGTCACCGCATTGCCATCCGCATCGTTGCATGGGGCATTGAATGCCGCGCTCGTCACGCCCAGGCCAAAGCCCTCGGACAGGAACGTGTGATAAATCGTCGCTCCAGCCTTGATCGTGTGGATACCCTTCGTCACCGTGTAATTGGCCTTGAAACCAACGTTCTGCAGACGGCGCGACTGCGACAGCGTCACCGGCGAATCATCCAGGATGTCGTGGCTCGGGTAGTAGTGGAAGTTATCCTGCCGCAGATACGGCGACATGCTGAACAGGCTCGTCGCATTGATCGTGTGCGTCCACGACGGTGCAATGTTGAACGAGATAATCTTGCCGCGCTGATCCTGCGTCGGCTGGTCATACTGGTTCGGCTGCTGGAACCACGACCGCGAGAACGTCGTGTTCAACTGCAGCGCATCCTTGTCCGTCGGGTGCCAGTCCGCACGGTTGAAGATGTTCTGGTTATTGCCAACGTCATGCAAAGGCCGTAACTCGGGGCTATCCAGGTAACGCCCGCTACGAAAGCCATCGACAGAGAAGAAGTCGCCAACCTTCGCCCCACCCATGCCAAAGGCAATCGCGGGCGAGAACGTTCCAAAGGTGCCGTACCCCAGCGAAATCGTGCCCGTCGGCTTCAACTGCCCAAGGCCGCTACGCGTCGTCGTCTCCACCACCAGGCTCGTCTTGTCGCCATACTCGGCCGGCGCAATGCCGTTGATCACGTTTACGGACTGAATGATGTTCGGCGAAGGCTGGTTGCCGAAGACACGGCTCTGCTGATCGCTGATCGGCTGGCCATCGATCGCAAACGTCGTATCCGCATGCTCACCCAGCGGATGGAACAGACCGTTCGAATCCGACGCAATGCCCGGCGTGCTCAGCGTCACCAGTGACGACAGCGGCGACGAAGTACTCACCAGCGGCAGCTTCGAAAACAGGTCGCGGTCGATGGTGTTGGCCTGCTGCGCGCTGGTGTTCAGCACGTCCTCGGCCTCCACCGTGATCTCCTGCGAGGCCGCACCTACCGTCATTTTCAGATCCACGGTCGTCGCGGAACCGGTACGCACCTGCGCGTCGCCGCTTGCAGACGCAAATCCCGGAGCCGAAGCCTCCACGTGATATCGGTTGAACGGCATGTTCGGAAAGGTGTAGTGTCCCGCACCATCACTGGTCGCTGTGCGGCGCAGACCGCTGACCGGGTTCGTAATGATCACGGTCGCATTCGGAACGGCCGCGCCGGTCGTATCGGCGACGGTCCCGGTCACGGTTCCGGTATTACCCTGGGCGACGACGGACACACCGGCAAGTGCCGGTGAAAGAGCAAGCATGAAGGCAAATCGGCCCATGCGCATGTGTTGGTTCTCCTGATTGTTATTGCCAGCGGAGCAGTGCGAAAAACGCACCCTGCGGACTCATGTCGTCGCAAAAAACGCAACGGCAAGTCCGTACGACCCGGGGCTAAACAGTCGGCGGAGGCCGGCAGAAAAGGGAAGCGTGCCAACCGGTAACAGGGCCGGTCGGTGTAACGCGAAAGATTGGCCGTGGCCGGGCTGTGCGCGGAATGCCGAACGCAAAGACCGCCAGCGCAACAATCGTCGACAACGCCACGCAGAGCGCGCAGGCATCCGCTGAATCAGGCCCGGCAGGATCGCCCGCCTGGCTCAGCGTCAATCCCATGCCATGCAGCGAAGGTGCCGCCAGCGCGTCCGCGTGTCCCGCAGCAGTGTGACCAAACGAGAACATCAGCAGCAAAAGGCACAGTACCGCACAAGCCCGGCTGAATGCCGAGGACGAGCGGTCGCGCGCTGGAAGCTGCAAAATTCTCATTGGCTGAACCAATCCCAGATTACACACATCATCCCGACACACAAAAACCTGTCAAGCCCTGAATCGCATAACTCGTCTCATTACAACAAGATGCACTTGGCGGGTTTTATGGCGGAATTCCTTACAATAGAAGTAGACAGAAAGCAGGACTCAGTCCGTGACCGATGTCACGCCGGGTGCCCCATGTCTCGCTTCTGAGACATGGGTTTGTGGCACTTTGCTTGGCTGACAGGATGGGTTGAAGGCACTTTCACCGCTAAGTCCAATGGAATCAAATTTTTGCGGATAACCCCAATGGAATCAGATTTTTGCCAAAAAGGGAATCGTCAACTCCAGCAGAATCAATATTTTGCAGGAAAAGGGGGAGGGGGCACCCCCCTTCCCTCTAGCTCACATGGACGACCGGCCGCCGCTCCTGCTGCGGGATCGCCTTGCGAAGAACCTCTTGGGTCAGCGGAGCCGTGTCGCCCTCGCCCAGGAACAGGAACCGCATAATATTCACCGCCGGACTCACCTGCGTCCACCGGAAGTACACATGCGGCACCTTACCCGTCCGCCGCTCCAGGTAGATCAGCATCCCCGCGATCGAGTTCGCCACTACCGGACTCTTCGCACTCAGCACCCGATGCCGGCCCACCCGCCGGCCGGTCACACACAGCGTCTCGGAGAAGTCCGAAGCATCGCCGCGGATCACCTCAAAGAAGAACAAGCACTCTTCATCGCTCAGATTGTGGAAGTGTCGAACCTTCCAGTCCGCCACATCCAACAACTCGACCGAGTCGCCCATCTCCGGTCCGCGAGCAACCAGCCGAATAATCTGGTCCGCGTCCTCCGCCAGGATGGAGTCGGTTTCCTCGTCCAACTGCACGTCGCTGATGCGCAGCTCCGTCGAACGCAGCGCACGTGAGATAAACGATGACAGCAGGATGCAGCCAATAAAGATCGACGAGATCTTCAAGCCTTCCGGCCGCTCCACAATGTTCGCCAGCGTCGTGTAGGTAAAGATCGCGGTCGTGGCAATAAACGCCCAGCGCAGCTTCGTCTTCCAGACGCTCAGCATCACCGCAACCGAAGCCGAAGTAATCAGCACCAGCACGCCCGTAGCGTAAGCGCCGCCCTGCGCGTCAACGTCAGCGTTGAAGAGCAACGTAACCACCGTCGCAATGCCCATGAACACCAGCACCAGCGGCCGCGAAGCCCGCGCCCACTCCGGAGCCATACCGAACTTCGGCAGGTACCGCGGAATCAGGTTCAGCAGCCCTGCCATCGCGCTCGCGCCGGCAAAGCCCAGGATCAGGATCGTGCTGATGTCATAAGCCGTGCCAAGCACGTTGCCGGCATACTGATGCGCCAGCCAGGCCATCGCACGCCCATTCGCCTCGCCACCCTTGGCGAACTCCTTCGCCGGTATCAGCACCGTCGTGATCACGCTCGTCGCGATCAGGAAGACGCTCATGATGCCCGCAGCCGTCGCCAGCAGGCGCTTCGCGTTGCGGATGCGCTCTTCATCCGAATCCGCCTTGATCAGCGGCATCACGGCAACACCCGTCTCAAACCCCGACAGGCCCAGCGCCAGCTTCGGGAACAGCAGCAGCGACAACCCGATCATCACCGGAATGCTCTGATGCCGCTCGCCAATCGCCATCCGCCAGTGGTGCAACACCGACGGGTGCTTGATGATCTCCCAGAAACCCGCACAGACAACCACGGCATTCAGCACCAGGTAGCTGCCCACCAGCCACACCGCGACGCCAATCGCTTCCTTGAAACCCTTCAAAAAAATGCCGCTCAGAATCGTCAGGATCAGCAGCGTCACCACCATCTGGTGATCCATCCACGCCGGCATCAGCGGGTTATGGATCAGGTGGTTCGCGCCATCCGCCGCCGAGAGTGTCATCGTGATGACAAAGTCTGTCGTCGCAAACCCCAGCAACACCAGCACGAAGATCTTGCCGCCCCACGCCGGAAACAGCCGCTGCAACATCGCAACCGAGCCCTGACCGTACGGACTCGCCTTACAAACACGCCGATAGACCGGCAGCGCTGCGAACAGCGTCACCAGCACCAGCACCAGCGTAGCCACCGGCGAAAGCACACCCGCGGCCAGGAAGGCGATGCCAGGCTGATAACCCAGCGTCGAGAAGTAGTCGACGCCGGTCAGGCACATCACGCGCCACCAGGGATTCTGCGCCTCGTGTTCGACGTGCGGTGTCGGTACGCGCAGGTCGGCGAGCAGCCAGTCGGAAAATGTCATAAGTCTGTTCGGAGTCCTCGGCAGAGTATAAGGTTTGCTGGGCCCTCCGCCGCTTCTCGCCAACGATTCATGCGCCATTAGCATTCCAGGACTTGGAGTACGCTAGGCTGATGCGGAGGGTCGCATGCAGCGGGCCTGCCGAGGGGGATTGCCGCAAGTGAGTCAGACCATCTTTCTGCTGGAGGACGACGCCGATATCAGCAGGCTTGTCCGCTACCACCTGGAAGCTTCCGGCTTCACCGTGCAGTCCTTCGCCAACGCAGGCGAAGTTCTGCCCGCCGCCGAACGTAAGGCACCGTCGCTCTTCCTGCTCGACATCATGGTTCCCGGCGGCGATGGCCTCGATCTCTGCCGCCGGCTCCGTCTCAACGCCACACTCAGCAGTGTTCCCGTCATCTTCCTGACGGCACTCGCTACTGAGAGTGATCGCGTCCACGGCCTGGAACTGGGCGCAGACGACTACATCACCAAGCCCTTCGGCACCCGCGAACTGCTCGCCCGCGTCAAGGCTGTCCTGCGCCGCTTTGAGCGCCAGGAACCGGCCGAGACCCTGCGTGTCGGTGAAATCGAGATCGACGGCAGCGCCATGCAGTTGCGCGTACGCGGCGAACTCGTCACCACCACTGCCACCGAGTTCCGCCTGCTGGACTACCTCGCACGTCATCCCGGCCGCGTCTTCAGCCGGGACCAGCTCCTCGACGCCGTCTGGGGCGACGCTCGCTTCGTCACGCCGCGTTCGGTCGATGTCTACGTCCGCCGCATCCGCGAAAAAATCGAAGACGACGCAGAGGAGCCGCGCTACCTCAAGACCATGCGAGGCGCCGGATACCGGTTCGAACGTGCGGACAAGATCTCGCAGGTTCCGGCGGTCCCCACTGAAGCTGCCGTCGAACGCGCGTAGACTGCGGGCAGCGTGAGACGCTTCTTCAAGAATCCGCTGACGCTGGCCCTGGCGTGCTTTTCGCTCGGCGCGCTTCTGATCGTGCTGATTCCGCGGCACCCGGAACTCCGCTGGTTTGCAGTCGCTGTCTTCGCATCCGTCAGCCTCTCAGCAGGCATGGCACTGCGCCGGCAGTTCCGAATGCGTGCTGACTCCGCAGCACGGGCGGTCGCCGGCATCGTAGGACGTCATCAGAACTCAGCAGGTGCGCCGCTCGCACCCGTGCTCGACCTTCGCAACACGGTCGATGGCCGAGGCCCGGTCTTTGACCCGGTACTGCGTGCCGCTCGTGATGCCGCCGAGTACATCGCCACCGAACGCGCCCGTCTCGAACAGCGCGGCAATCAGCTCGAGGTTCTCCTCGAGGGCATGCCGGACGCCGTGCTCGGCGTTGACGCCGCAGGCCGCGCCCAGTGGAGCAACGGACAGATGCAACGGCTGATGGGCCGAGATACCGCGGGCGTCTCCGTGCGCCATGGACGCGCGCTCGTCCATACCTTCCGCGATCCGGCGCTTCTCGCTGCCGTCCAGAAGACACTCGACGAAGGCGTCACCTCCCAGTGCCGCAGCGAGTCGATCGTTGCAGGTCACATCTTCCAGGTGAACGCATCCCCGCTGCCCGGCGGCGGTGCCGTCGTCGTTCTGCACGACAACACGCAGGCAGAGCAGATGGAGCGCACACAGCGCGACTTCGTCGCCAACGTCTCGCATGAGCTGCGCACGCCGCTGACCTCAATCGTCGGCTACGTCGAGACCGTGCTGGACCACGAAACGCTCTCCGGTCCCGCACGCGAGTTCCTCGACACTGTGCTCAAGAATGCATCGCGCATGCATCGGCTGACAGAAGACCTCCTCCTGCTCACCCGCGTGGAACGTGCCGACAATCCTCTGGAACCCCAGCCTGTCGCCGCAGAACAGTTACTGCGCGACGCACTCAGCATGGTCTCCGGCTCAACCTACGCGGAGGGCGCGCGACTTGAGGTGGGCGGCAGCACAAGGCGCCTGGTAAGGGCCGACGAACACGCCATCCTTCAGGTGCTCGGAAACCTGATGGAAAACGCTGTGAAGTACTCCAGCGGCGGCGTCGAAAGCCCGCGAGTCATCGTCTCCGCCCGCGAGCTCGAAGGCGAGGTCGAGTTCTGCGTGCAGGACTTCGGTCCCGGCATCTCATCGGAACACCTGCCACGCATCTTCGAGCGGTTCTATCGCGTGGAAAAGGCACGTTCCAGGGCGACAGGAGGCACGGGCCTCGGACTCTCCATCGCACGCGACCTCATCCAGCAGCACGGCGGTCGCATCTGGGTGGAAAGCGCGCTGGGCGAGGGGAGTACCTTCCGATTCACCCTTCTGTTCGCTGATTGACAGTCTTTTCATCGGAATCCCGTAATCTAAAAGCACGATTTCGGGTGCAGTACGTAAGGCGTAAGACATAACGGCAAGTCATGTCTGCCGGTCGCACCATCTCACATTCCTGTACACAAACTCCGCAGCGCAGGGCGCGCACGGACGATGGATGCATCGAGGGGTTCGGATCATGAGGAAGCGGTTCCACCAATCTCTCGACGAACTGAAAGAGAAGCTGCTGGTCATGGCAGGCTTCTCAGAGCAGGCGATTCAGCGCGCCATTGAGGCCTATCGCACACGCGACGGCGAGATGGTCGAACTCGTGCGGAAATCGGAACCTTCAATCAATCGCCTGGAACGCGAGATCGACTCGACTGCACTAGACCTGCTCGCCACCGAACAGCCCATGGCCGTCGATCTCCGCTTCATCCTCTCCGTCATTCGTATCAACGCCGACCTCGAGCGCGTCGGCGACCTCGCCGTGAACATCGCCGTGCGCGTCGGTGAGACGAACGCTCTGCAGCCCGTCGATCTGCCCGTGGACATCCCGCGCTTGGGAACGCTCGCCGCAGCCATGATCCGCAAGGCACTGGAAGCCTTCATTGAAGGTGACGCCGAAATGGCTGAAAGCGTTCTGGCACTCGACGACGAAGTCGACCGTCTGAACTCGGCAGCCTTCCACGCCCTGTCCCGCGTCATCCGCGAGCAGCCCGCCGTCACAACTCAGGCCCTCAACGCCATGCTGATCGCCCGCAACCTCGAACGCGTCGGCGACCACGCCACCAACATCGCAGAAGATGTCATCTTCTGGGTGAAGGGCAACGACATCCGCCACAAGATGACTGCTGCCTGAAAAGCCCATCAGTGGGCTTTTTTCCAAGGCACAGCGCCTCAAGAGGCTGGGGCACATGCCTGTCTTTACCTCTCAGCAGCTTGCAGTAAGCGAGACATGAGACTGTGCCAACCCTTGCGCACGGAAGGCACGCGACTTCCTAGCCCAGGGCAAAGCCCTGGGTCAGAGAATGCTTCCCAGCACAGGGCAGCGCCCCGGGTCAGAGAATGGCAAGTCTTCGCGGGCTGTAGGCACACGACTTCCCAGCCCAGGGCAACGCCCTGGGTCGCAAAACACCGCACGCGTTCGCGGGCTGTAGGCACGCGACAAAATATCCGTGCGGCGCAACCGGCCACCTCGCGATCGCCATCCGCTGGAGCCGAATGCTCCGGGGGAGAGAAACCTCTCAACGCGTGGGTGGGAAATACCTCCTCCATCACGACGGAATCGCACGACATGCGCTTATCCAAACAGGCTGAACTGCCCCGTCCCGTTCGCTACAATCACGACCTCTGAGGACGCCACTTCGGAAGCCTCATACCTCCACGAAACCATCCGCCCCATCAACGGATAGAACAAAGCCAGCATCACCGGCGTGCCCGCCGGTAGCATCTGTAGCCGGATCGCCGCATACGCACGCAACTGCTGCTCGTACGCCACACGCTCCTCGGCAAGGAACGCATCCTGCTCCGCAGCCGCACGATCGGCCGTCTTGAAGTCCACGATCCAGAGCGTGTCATCTCCCGCAGCTCCCGGCTTACTGCCCGCGAAGAAGCTGCGATCAAGCCGCACACGGACCTCCTCCCCGCTCACGCCACTGCGCCACGCAGCTTCATTGGCCGCCATGCGATGCGGCAGCAGCAGCCACCGCCCGTCCTCACTACGGAGCATGTTCAGCAGGGCACGCTCCACGGTACCCGCAGCGCGTTCCACGGCTGCGGGCGGCAACCCACCGGACCGCAGCATCGCGTGAATCGCGGCAGACCATTGCGGTACCTCACGTTCCATACGACCCAGAGCATTGTTGGCCGCTTCGCCGGATCCAATCGACCCTGCCACCGCCTGTGACAGTCTCTCCACAAAAGCATGGATCGCATTGCCGACCGCACGCGCGCCAAACGTTCCCTGCGGCCGCACAAAGCGCTGGCGAGGTGCGAGCGCATCCGCGGAAAGGGAAGCAACTGCCGGCTGCGATGCGTGCAGGGATGCAATCGGATCCACGTGATCCGGCAGACGCTGGAACGATGGCAGATGGAAGACCTTCTCTTCTTCATCCTCGACGGCGATTGACGCCGCAAGGGCCAGCGCGCCTGTCTCGAAGGTGTCCTGCTCGTCGACCAGTGCAATGCCGCGCGTGGGCGCTTCCTCAACCGGAATACCCGCAGCCGTCTGGAACTCCAGCATCGCTGCGGGACGCGCCGCGCTCAGCAGCGTGCCCTTCACGACGATGGGCGATCCCTTCGAATCGGCCATCGGAGCCCCATACAGATGCAGTGAAACGCGCGCACGCGTCGCAGCAACGTAGAACAGCCGCTTCAACTCCAGGTAAACACGCTCGCGCCGTCGCTTCCGGATGTACTGCAGCACGGCCTCGGCCTGGCCGCCCTTCGCCGGCAATGGTGCCAGCAGGACATCGTCCGAGTTGGCAATCTCCAGCCACTCCAGTGCCGTGAACGCATCGCGTCCCGCAGGACGATGCAGTCCCGGCACAATCACCAGGTCCCACTCCAAACCCTTGGCGCGATGGACGGTCATGATGTCGACAGCGTTCGCAGCATGCCCAGCCTGAGCGAACAACCGCTCCACACGTCGGTTCAGCGAAGGCAGTGTGACCGCTTCGCCATCCGCCTCCATGGCATCCAGCACACGCAGGAACTGCCGGACGTTCTCGCGGCCAACATCGTCCGTACACAGGTCACCGCCCAGCGAACGCCACGTGCGATCCACCCGATCCGCCAGCGCTGCGGTCCCCGCATGACGCACGGCGCCGTCCATCACATCCAGCGTGCGAAGAACGCGGGCTCCCGCAGCTCCAGGAAGCATGGCCGCACGTTCGCGCAGCCGCAGCCGCAGCGCCTCGCTCCTGTGTTGCCGGTCGTCCCCGGCAACCAGAGTGTGCAGATGCGCCAGTTCAACCCCGCACCACGGCGCACGCAGCAGCGCCACCCAGGCGACGCGATCCGCCGGATGCAGCAGGGCACGCGTCACCGCCATGATGTCCAGCACCTCCTGACGCTCCGCCAGGCTCTCGAGATCGACAGCACGGTAGGGAACACCAACCTTGCGCAACGCCTTCGCAATCTCCGTGACATGCGTTCGCGCACGCGTCAGCACGGCAACGCTCGAGGATTCGCCCTTCTCCGCACGCCACCGCAGAATCGTCGACGCAATCGCGCGAGCCTCTTCCCGAACAGCCCTGCGCCGAACGCGCCGATTCTCCATCAGGCCATCGCCCGGCGGAACCGCCTTCAGATGCCACTGCGCACCGTCCCCGTCCACGGGATCCTTCGCAGCCGTCGCCGGGTGGAACTCCACATCACCCTCCAACGGATGGTGCTCCGGGAAGATGCGAGTGAAGGCACCATTCAACTCATCGACCAGCGTGCGCGTAGACCGGAAGTTGCTCGACAGCCGCAGCACATTCAGTCCGATCTCACCCAGCAGCCCCGTCGTCATGCAACGCTGAAAGCGATCCACGCGCGCCTGGCGGAACAGGTAGATCGACTGCTTCGGATCGCCAACCAGGCAGACCGTCTGGCTCGCCCCGTCCCAACCCGACGTCAACGTCTGCAGCAACTCATACTGACCCGACGAGGTGTCCTGCATCTCGTCCACCAGCAGGTGTCGCAGCGGAGCGCCAAGCGCGCTCTGCGCCTCAAAGGCGTTCTCCTTCAGCGCGGTCCGTGCCGCCAGCGCGACCTCGGTGAAGTCGCAGACACCCTCGCGAGCGAAGAGCAGTTGCAGTTCCACCAGGGCGCGTTCGAGCAGGCGGAAGAGTGCCTTCGCGACCTCCCACTGCTCTCTCGGATACACCGCACCCTCGAAGCCGCGGACCGTGTTCAGCAGATCTTTCAATTCGTCTGACTGAATCGATTCAATCAGATCCTTCAATCGCGCTTTTGCCTTCGTTTCGATGACCGCATACACGTGATTTGTGTTGTGCGAAGCACGCCAGCCATCCTTCGTCAGAAGCGCATGCGCGATCGCTTTCCAATACCGCAACTGGTCCGGACCACACCCCGGAGGCAGCGGCATACCGCCACACTCACGGAAGGGATGCGGGTAGTCTTTGTACCCATCCGCATACGCAAGTTGTTCCGTAATTGCTGCGATTTCCAGCAAAGACTCCTCATCAAACGAGTCGCGCAGCTCTTCCATCGCACCACAAACCACGCGCTCCAGTGAAGCGTTCAAGCGCGGCAGCGTGACCTGCTCCAGATGCTCTTCGGTAAGCTGTTCGCCCAGCGGAATCAGGCTGCCCCACTGCTCGCGCGTACCAAGCATCTCCGCCAAAACTCTCTCGCAGAACAACAAGTCGCCATCGCGATGCAGCAACACCGTCCGCACCGCTGCATTCAACGGCTCATCGTTTCCGCCGAATTGCATCATCACAACCCGCGCCGCACGCGCATACAAAGGCCGTGCATCCTGCACAGGCCGAGTCACGCCCGCTTCACCCGAAAGCAGAGGAAGCGAGCGCGCGATCTCTCCGCAGAGTGAATCGATGGTGCGGATGTTCAGCCGCTGCGGCCGTTGCAGCAAGCGCCACCCACGTTCCGCATCACGCGCCAGCACAGCTTCTGCAAGCTCTTTCGTCAGCCGCGCAAAGTCACCGTCGTCCTTGGCAGAGCCGTCTGCCGTGGCGCTCAGCGCACCCAGCACGCGCTCCTGCATCTCTGCGGTGGCCTTGTTGGTAAAGGTCAACGCAAGCACCTGAGCAGGCTCGTCGACGGTGGCCAGTAGCTTCAGAAAACGCTGAATCAGCAAGCCGGTCTTGCCGCTGCCTGCGGGCGCTTCCACGATGCACGAAGTGGTGATGTCCAGCGCCGCCGAGCGTTCCGATGCGTCACTCATCTCTTCGCGATCGGAGACAGGGAACTCGATTACCATGCGGGCGCCTCGTCTTCCTCTTCTGTCAGGTCGTCGTCGGGCTCCAGTTGCGTCAGGTCCAGTCTGCAGATGGGGCGGCTCGCGCAGTGCTTGCATGTGATGAGGTGATCCTTGGGATCGACTGCGGCCTCACCGTTCGCGTAGGCCTCGGCCAGCCGCTGCAGATCACGCCGCCACTCCTCCATGCGTTCGTCGAAGGAGAGATCGCGTTTCGTCCGCGTGGCAGGGCCGATCATGCCGGCGCGCTCGGCCATCTCGTCGAACTTCATGCCATCCTTCTGCACGCGGACACTGCCAAAGGCGATGCCACGCACATCGTCGATGCCGCCCGCAATGGCGTACACCGGCAGTTGCGGCGCTTCAAGGCGGTCGCCGATCCAGTCCTTGCGCTCCGCGACGCCGGTCTTGTAATCGATCAGGACGGTTGCTCCCGTGCCTTCCTCTTCACTGCCCACGCGGTCGATGCGATCCACGCGCATGTCCACGCGTAACGGCCCAACCTGAGCGCCGGGAACCTTCAACTCCGTATGCAGAACGGTAAAAGGTGGTCGCTGCGCCTCCACGTCAAGCCATGAGGAGAGCAGCTTGAAGAGGCGCTCGCGCTGTACCTGGAGATAGGCCGCGTCCCACTGATTCGCAGGAGTTTTTTCGAAGGCCTTTTCGATGCAGCTCTGCAGAAGGGCATCGCGTTTGCGGTCGCCGGTCGCATCTTTCCTGCTGATCCGGATCAGTTCCGCCTGCGTCTTTACGGTGTCCCAAAAGGCCTGCAGTGCGGTGTGTACCTGCTCGCCGCGATCGCGCGGGGAGAGGCCTGCGTCGATCGTTTCAAGCTCGCGTACGAACAAACGTCCCTCAGCAAAGGCACGAAAGCCGCACTGGGCCTGGGCCGTCAGGACACTGACACCGCCCGCTGCCACACCTGCGGGCAGCGGCGGCAGGGGCATGGTGTCTTCTACGGACTCGATCTGGGCTGGTGCCTCAGCAGCCTCGTCGACTGTAGCGAATTCGAAGACGATGCCGGGCATCGCTTCTACGAGCGGTGAGGATCTGCGGTGGCCTTCTGCTGCGCTGGACGCGTAGCTGAAGGTCGTCCTGGATGCCGAGCGCACGCAGCGCATCATCGCCTCGCGGGCTTCGTCTTCGTCTCGGTCTGCCTCGCTGCCGGGCATGCCCAGCGACCGTTGCAGAGCGGACGGCAGCAACGGATGCATGGCCCTCCGTGGCGGCCATGTTGCGTCGTCGGCGTGCAGGAACCAGAGCGCATCCGCAGTGTTGCCCGCGGCCTCAGTGATGCTCATCACCTGGATGGGGGCGCCGGTATTCTCGGGTGCGAAGAGTGTCTCGCGGGCGAGGTCGGTGAGGTCGTCGAGAAAGTTCGCGAAGGTCGTTCGCCCGCCCAGCAGGTCCAAGGTGGAGAGCCGATCCAGCGCCTCCTCCCACCGATCGATGGCCTGGTACTCGGTGCTCGATAGTTCCTGAACGCCAGGCCAGCCGGCACGCTGCAATAGCTTCCGGCTCTCATCTGCAAAGTAAGCGTGAGAGTTGCGCGTACTGTCCAGCGGGCGCGCGGCTGAAGCTATTCCGCGCAGTGCCCCTGCGGTGTCTGCGTCGCGCTTGAACAGGATTGATGCAGCTTCGGCGAGCGACACCTCCGCACGCAGCAGGTCTGCCGAGGCATCACGCAGGACAAAGGCATCCAGCTCAGCACCGCGTTCTGGCGAAGGTGCGACGGACAGGTTCGGACTGCACAGGACTGCGCCTGCATCAGGGACAGGTATCGAGCCCGCACACCAGCGAAGGAGCCGCAGTGCATCAGCGACCATGGCCACCTGGGACAGTGGACGCCCCGTTGAGAACTCGTACGGCGCAGGACGGACCGACGCGGTGACATCCGCCAGCGCCGGCGCAGCAGCAGACCGCAGGGCGCGCTCGAGTTCGGGCCGCGTGGTTTCAAGGTCCGGTACAAGGATCGCCACGCGCTCGCCGTCAGCGAGTGCTTCGCGGGCCCATGCACTGCATGCCTGCAACTCATCGTCCGGGCTTCCGCAGGCGAGCAGGCGCGGAGATGCGGCCTGGTTACGTGATGGTGCAACGTGCTGCAGCAGCGATCCTGCCTGCTGTAAAGCGTCGGTGACGACGCGCTGTGCTGGAGTCAGTCGATCGAAACCGTACAGGATGTATTCGTCTGCCGCGGTCATCCTGCCGTCGCGCAACAACCCCGCGATTTCGGTATCCAGATGCGAGGTGGGAAGCAGACCCTCTGCGGCGCACAGGTCTGTGAAGCGTGCGTACCAGTTGGCGAATGTGGCTGTGTCGGAGAACACATCCTGCGTGGTGATCCGTCCGAAACGGTTCGCAGTGTCGAAGGCGCCCAGGAGACGCAGAGCGCCCGAGCACAGCCGCGCCTGCGAGACGAGCGGCCGCAGACTCTGCGTGGCGTCCTGCTGCAGCACACGCTGCCACACGGCGCGTTCCTGCAGGTCGTTCAAGAGGACACGGGTCTCACTTCCAGCGATCAGTGCGGACTGCCAGAGCGAGGTGGTCCACGCGCTCCAGGTCAGGACGTTTGCCGGTTGCCATGCGAGCAGGCCCTCGGCGCGCCGCGCATCGTCAAATTGTGCTGCGAGTCGCCGGGCGGTGCGCAGATTCGGCGTCAGGACGAAGGCGCCGCGCTTGAGTGCAGCGTCGATCCGCAGGGAAAGATGAACCGAGCCAGCCGGCTGTGGTTGGGTTGCGGGGCGGTCGGACATTCTCTTTTTATACGCCTTTTATGCGTGCTGGATTTCGGTTGCAGGCAGCGGTTCACTGCGGCGGAAGCTGAGCGCAAAGAGCAGCAGCAGGCCACACAACGGGACCAGCAGCGCGATCCGCAGGGAGCCCGAAGCACGCGACACCGTGCCCAGCAGCAGGGGCAGCGTTGCAGCGCCGATTCCGGAGACGGCGATGATGGTGCCAACCTCGCCGGCAGCTGCGCCTTCGCCCAGCATGGCTGACAACACCAGCGGGAACCAGGGGGCAAGCGCCACTCCCAGGAGTCCTGCGATCAGTGTGATGGCAGCGGCGCCGTTGGCGCGGCTAAGCATTGCGGTGAGTGCGGTCGCTGTCAGCAGAGTTGAAATGAGGAGAGTCCGCTCTCGCATCACTTTCAACAGCAACGGCGCGAGCGCGCGGCCTGAGGTGATGCCGATCCACAGAGCGGACTCGCCCAGCGCACTGATTTGCAACGCGCCCGAACCGTACCGCGTGCCGAAGGTGGTAATCCATCCACCAATGCACGTCTCGACCCCGCCATACAGCAGGAGGAGAAAGCCGAAGTACACAAAGGCGACCTTCGGCAGACCGCGCCGTATCGCGCCACGCGCCATGGCAACTCGGGCCGGACCAAAACCTCGCGCATTAACAATCGAAGCCAAGCATGCCGAAGCGAAGATGGCAGCGGCACAGACCAGCAGCGCACCCAGACGGACGTGCGGAAGCAGGCTGCCGAGCAGGAACGGCGCACAGACTGCGCCGAGGCTCCAACTCAAGTTGACAAGCGACAGCGCCGATCCGCGGCTGGTGGCGAAGCGCTGCGACGCCAGCAGGTTGACTGCGGTCAACATCTGCCCGACGCCAAAGCCCAGCGGCAGCAGTGCCGCCGCATCCCAAAGCAATGATGCGTGCAACAGCGCGCAAGCTCCGAGCAGGGCAAAGCCAAAGGTGGCGGCGGCTGAGCCGCGGATGAGTGAAAACCAGAGACGGCTGGATGTGGTGACGCCGCCGAAGAATGCGCCCACAAACTGTGCGGTGAAGAAGAGGCCACTGCCGCTGTCGGAGGCGTGTGCACTAGCGGCCAGCACGGGCAGGGTGGGGCCTAAAAAAACTGTGCCGAAGCCGGCAAGCAACATGCAGACATGGAGAAGCGCCAGATTGGGCGATGCACCTGCCGCTATTTCGGCCGACGTTTGATCGGACGCCGTGGTCCGTTCGTCGGGGATCTGACCCATGTTGCCTCCGTGGCTCGTCGGCGCAGAAGGTTGCGCTCGCCGGCCAAGTCTCCATGGCAAAGTATCATGGAGTTATGAGTCGTATGGGACAAAGGTGTTGCGCCGCCTCGCTGCTGTGCTTCTGCGGGCTGCTTGCCGGCTGCCGCAAACCTACGGAGACGATCGCGAAAACGACGCGGGAGTTCAAGGTCAAAGGCAAGATCGTCGCCACGGATCCCGCGCATTCAGAGATCACCCTGGATCACGAGGCTATCCCCGGCCTGATGGAAGCGATGACCATGCCGTACAAGGTGGCTCGCCCAGAGATCGTGGAGGAATTGCACCCCGGCGACGTGATCCGGGCCCGCCTGCTTGCAGACCAGACGAGTGATGGCGACTACACGAATTCGAAGCTGGACCAGATCGCCGTTATTGGGCAGGCCAAGCCGGATTTCAAGCCGAAGAGCAACTACCACGCGCCGAATCCCGGCGATGTGATGCCCGACTTTGCGCTGACCGACCAGGATGGTAAGTCCATCCATACAAGCCAGTTCAAGGGCAAGGCACTTCTGATCACATTTATCTACACGCGCTGCCCCATCGATGACTTCTGCCCGAAGATGAGCCGTAATTTCGCAGCAATTTCGAAATCGCTGGCTGCGGATCGTGCGCTGTATGACGGCACGCACATGTTGTCGATCTCGTTTGACCCTGCTTTTGACAAGCCTTCTGTCCTGCGCGCGTATGGCAAGACCTACACGGGCGCTGCGGGATTTGCGCACTGGCAGTTTGCTGCGCCAACGGCTGCCGCGCTGCCTGACGTGGAGAAGTACTTTAATGTGGGCGCGACTCCTGAGAGTGATGGATCGCTGACCCACTCGTTATCCACGGTCCTGATCGATCCGACGGGCAAGGTCGCAGCCTGGTACCCCGGCAGCGAATGGAAGCCGGAAGAGGTTGTGGCAAAGATCCGGTCCATGCCACGCGGGTAACGGTATGAATAAGAATTTCATCGCGGAGTTTCTACCGCGCATCTAGAGAATCGCAAACAGATACATGGCCCGGGGAGGGCAGGAACATCATGGGATCGTTCGGACCCTCAATGTCGGGCGGTCATTCGACCCGCAGCATGGAGCGCACAGCGCGTAATCCATCGCGCTCCATCTCAGCAGAACTGACGCAGAAGAAGCCGAAGCCACCGTTGAAAAAGGTATGGCCTGAGGTGAAGAAGCTGGTGAAGCCTCGCCTGCCGCTGCTGGGCGTGAGTCTGCTGGTACTCATCATCAATCGTGCCTGCGGTCTGGTCCTGCCAGCCTCAACGAAGTACTTGATCGACGACGTCATGCGGCAGCATCACGCCGCGCTGTTGCCGCGGATCGTTGGCATGGTGGTTACTGCAACCATCCTGCAGGGCCTGACGACGTTTGCGTTGACGCAAATGTTGTCGAAGGCGGGGCAGCGCCTGATCACGGAGATGCGCACGCAGGTGCAGTCGCACATCGGCCGGCTGCCGGTTGCGTACTACGATGCCAACCGTTCGGGCACGCTGGTGGCGCGCATCATGTCGGATGTCGAAGGTGTCCGCAACATCATCGGCACGGGCCTTGTGGACTTCCTGGGCGGCCTGATGACTGCGATCTTCGCGTTCATCTACCTGATCCGCCTTTCGACGCAGATGACGCTTCTGACCTTTGGCGTGCTGGTGCTGTTTGGTGGCGTGATGGCCCGCGCCTTCAAGACCATCCGGCCGATCTTCCGTGCACGCGCCATCATCAACGCCGAGGTGACCGGTCGCCTGACAGAATCGCTGGGCGGCGTCCGCGTAGTGAAGGGCTACCACGCTGAGGCCAGCGAAGCGAAGGTGTTTGCAGACGGTGCGCAGCGCCTGCTGAAGAATGTGATCAGTACTCTCACGGCGCAGTCGATCATGGCACTGTCGTCCACAGCGGTGATGGGTATCGTAGGCGCTCTGGTAATGTATCTCGGCGCGCGCCAGGTTTTGGCCGGCACCCTGACGACCGGCGGTTACGTGACGTATACGATGTTTCTCGCGTTCATGATCGCGCCACTAATGAGCCTGGTAAACATTGGCACGCAGATCACCGAAGCACTCGCCGGACTGGATCGTACCGCGGAGATCCTGAACGAGCGGGAAGAAGATGCGTATCCGAAGCGCACCGTCGTTCTGCCGCCCATCGCGGGTGATGTGGTCTTCGACAATGTGATGTTCGAATACGATCCGGGCAAGCCGGTTCTGCATGGTGTGAGCTTTGAAGCAAGGCCGGATACCGTGACCGCTTTGGTCGGTTCGTCAGGATCGGGTAAGTCAACGATCATCTCGCTGGTCTGCGCCTTTCACGATGCGACGACCGGCAAGGTGCTGGTGGATGGCATTGATCTGTCGACGGTGCAGCTCGCGTCGTATCGCTCACAGCTTGGCGTGGTGTTGCAGGAGACGTTCCTGTTCGACGGAACGATTCGCGACAACGTGGTCTTCTCGCGTCCGGATGCAACCGAAGAGCAGTTGATGGAGGCCTGCCGCATTGCACGTGTGGATGAGTTTGTGGAGCGCTTCGAACTCGGCTATGACACCATTGTGGGCGAGCGCGGTGTGAAGCTATCCGGCGGCCAGCGGCAGCGGCTATCGATTGCGCGCGCGATCCTTGCCGATCCACGCATCCTGATCCTGGATGAAGCGACGAGCTCGCTCGACTCTGAGAGCGAAGCGATGATTCAGCAGGGCTTGAATCACCTGATGACCGGCCGGACGACGTTCGTCATTGCGCATCGTCTGAGCACGATTCGTAACGCCGATCAAATCCTGGTGATCGAGGGCGGCAACATCGTCGAACGCGGTACACACACCACACTGTTTGCGTTGCGCGGCCGCTATCGCGAACTGTATGACCGGCAGCACGGACTCGAGAGCAATCTATTCCTCGCTCCGGGTGAGGGCGACAAACTGGTGGAACCGGCGGCTGTTTAGGTACAGCCGCCGCACCCCTTACGCCAGTCCAAGCTCACGCAGGACGAAGGCGTAATCCATGGCGATCTCGCGCAGGTAGTCGTAGCGACCGGATGCTCCACCATGTCCTGCGTCCATGTTGGTGTGGAGCAGCAGTGGAGCGTCGTTGTTTGTCTTCAGCGTGCGCAGTTTGGCGACGAACTTTGCGGGTTCCCAGTACATGACCTGCGAGTCGTTGAGGCTCGTCTTGACCAGCGTGGCCGGGTAGATGCCAGGCTGAAGGTTGTCGTAGGGCGAGTAGCTCCGCATGTAGCCGAACGCCTCCGCTTCGTTGGGATTGCCCCACTCCTCGTATTCAGCGACGGTCAACGGCAGCGACGCGTCGAGCATGGTGTTCATCACGTCCACGAACGGCACATGAGAGAGAACGATGCGGAAGAGATCGGGCCTCAGGTTAACGACTGCGCCCATCAGCAGACCGCCAGCACTGCCGCCTTCGATGATTACCTCATCCTTGGCGCCGTACTTCTCTACGATCAGATGCTCCGTCACTTCGATGAAGTCGGTGAAGGTGTTGCGCTTCACCATCATTTTGCCGTCGTCGTGCCATGCATCGCCCAGGTCGCCACCGCCGCGGATATGCGCATAAGCCATCACGATGCCGCGGTCCAGCAACGATAGTCTGCTGGTGCCAAATCCTACGGGCAGGGCGTAGCCGTAGGAGCCGTAGCCGTATACATACAGCGGATTCGTACCGTCTCTCTTGAATGAGTCACGCCGATAGACCAATGACACCGGCACGCGAACACCATCGCTGGCCGTCGCCCAGAGACGCTCGGAGGCATACAATTCGCGGTCGAAACCACCGGGTACCTCCTGCTGTTTCAAGAGCGTCGACTCGCCGGTCGCAACGTCGTATTCGTAGACCGACGCGGGTGTCACCAGCGATTGATAGCTGTAACGCAGCGTGGTCGCGTCGAAGTTGCGATTGACGTGCAGGCCTGCGCTGTAACTTGGTTCCGGGAAGGCTACCGTCTTGAAGTCTTTGGAGAGCGTGTTGTTCTCGAAGCGGAAGACACGCATCCGGTCCAATCCCTGAACGATCTCGGACGCAACGGCAAAGTGCTGGAAGACCTCGAAGTCATCCAGCGGGATGTCCTTGCTCTCGGGGAGCAGTTCGGTCCAGTGATCACGGTCCGGCGTCGCAACCGGTGCTGTTACAACGCGGAAGTTCTTGCCCGTGTCGTTCGCGCGAATGTAGAAGAAGCCGTCTCGATGGTCAGGATAGTACTCCTGGTCGGGGACGCGTTCGGCCAGCAGTTGGAACTCTGCGGTTGGTGTCGCAGCATCGACGAAGCGGTATTCCGAAGTTGTGTGGCTACCAACTTCGAGGAACAGATACTTGCGATCACGCGAACGGCCAACACCCACGTTGAAGCGCTCGTCCTTCTCCTCGAAGATGAGGACGTCAGCATCCGCAGCCGTGCCGAGCGTATGGCGCAGCACGCGGTCCTGCCGCTTGGTCTGTTCGTCTTCCACGGTATAGAAGATGGTCTTCGCATCAGGCGTCCAGACCAGCGAACCGACGCGCTGCGCGGTATCGGGCAGCACATCGCCGGTACGCAGATCCTTCACATGCAGTGTGTACTGGCGGAAGCCGGTCTCGTCAGTGGTGTAGGCCAGCAGGTTGCCGTCAGGGCTGACGCTAAGCGCTCCCAGCGCCATGAACGGTTTACCCTCAGCAAGCTTGTTCACATCCAGCAGGGCTTCTTCCGGAGCGCTCGCGTCATAGCTGCGGTCCGCAGCGGCGCGGCGCCGGCAGTGGATTGCGTACTGCGAACCCTCAACAGTGTGCGTGAGGTAAAACCAGTCACCATCGCGATAGGGAACCGACGTGTCGGTCTCCTTGATGTGCGAGAGCATTTCGCGGTAGAGCTTCTCCTGCAGGTCTTTCGTCGGCGCCATCACTGCGTCGGTGTAATCGTTCTCGGCAGAGAGGTACGCAAGGACCTCTTCAGACTCCTTCTCACGTAGCCAGAAGTAGTCGTCCTCGAGCGTGTGCCCATGTAGATGCGTGGGGTGCGGGACCTGCTTCGCGGTGGGTGGCTGAACGGTTGCGGCGACTGCGGCGAGTAAAGGGCTGATCATCTCCCTCAGAATACAAACTCCTGCACGGGTGCGATACAAACTCCTGCACGGGTGCGCTTGACTGTGACGTGACGCACTTTGGCGTAGCAACGGATTTGCTCCCTACAGACCCTAAATAACTGATCTGCGCGGAGTTGCGCAGAGGGAGCCGGCACTTTCGCCGCGCCCAACAGGACGTCATCAGGACGTCAGGGAGAACGACCATGAAGATCCGTACGATTGCATTGACCACCGCATTGTTCGCCTGTACCGCGACCGCAGCCTTTGCACAGGACTTCTCCGATAAGGACAAGAGCTTCCTCAAGGATTCGACACAGGACAATATGGCTGAAGTGAAGATGGCCGAGCTGGCGATCAAGACCACGAAGAACCCGAAGATCCGCAGCTTCGCGCAGAAGATGGTGACAGATCACAACGCTCTGATCGCCGGTTCCAAGCCAGTAGCCGCGAAGGCAGGCGTTGAGCCACCGAAGACCGACGGCTTCGAAGCGAACGCCGATTACCTCAAGCTGAAGATTCTTACGGGCGAGACCTTTGATAAGAGCTATGTCAAGACGATGGTGAGCGATCATCACAGCGATCTCGACAAGATCAAGCAGGAGAACGCCGCGACAACCAACGCTGACATGAAGAAGCTGACAACGCATGCGGCAACGGTCGTTGCTGGACACACGAAGATGATCGATACACTCGCAGGCTCCATGGGGCTGCAGTAAGTCTCCGTGAAACTTAACGTGCGGCAGGAGGGCAGACGGCCACGTCTGCCCTTTGCCGTGTCTCATACTCTGCCTAGTCCTACGGAACTTTTGGCGCCGATCAGCGTATCATCAACCGTGATGGCAGCACGGCTCCGGCACCTCTGGTTTCTCGTAGTTGCACTGGCTCTGATCGGGTGCGTCTTCCCCGCATTGGCAGAGTCCGTGAAGTCGATGCCGCAACCCACGGCCTACGTCAACGACTACGCGGGCGTTCTTAACGACTCCACAAAATCTGATCTTGATGCCCAGCTCAAGCAACTGGATACGCAGGCGCATGCGCAGGTCTTCGTCGCCATCATTCACAAGATCGAGGACGACAACAGTCCTGCAGAGTTTGCGAACCAGTTGTTTGCAAAGTGGAAGCCGGGGGCGAAGGGGTCTGACCACGGCGTTCTGCTGTTGCTGTCGGTCGAAGACCACAAGTACCAGTTTGAAGTTGGTTACGGTCTCGAGGGGATTCTGCCTGACGCCAAGACCGGCGACATCGGCCGTGAGATGGTTCCCGACCTGAAGGCCGGTAGCTACGACGGTGCGGTGCGGACCGCCGTCAACTCACTGACGACAGTCATTGCGCAGGACGCGGGTGTCACACTCGATGTCCCGCAGCATACCTATCGTCGGCAAAATGTTCGTCAGAAGTCCGGTGTCGGCGGCATCATCGGTTTCCTGGTCGTCCTGTTTATCATCTTTCTGCTGATGCGAGGCGGTGGCCGCGGCGGTCCGGGCGGCTTCCTGACCGGCATGCTGCTCGGCAACATCCTTGGCGGCGGCGGATTTCGCGGCGGCGGTGGCGGCGGTGGCTTTGGCGGCGGCAGCGACGACGGTGGCGGCGGCTTTGGTGGCGGTGGCGGCGGCAGTTCGGGTGGCGGCGGCGCTGGTGGCAGCTGGTAAGTTTTGAGAGGCAACAGATGGCACAGATGCTGGAAGGCAAAACAAGTGGGGGAACAATGAAAAAGGGCTTGATCGGTCTGATTGTGGCGGTTGTACTCATTGGCCTGGTGGCGATGAGCTTTATCTCCGCGAAGAACTCGATCGCGGTGAAGTCAAACGGGATCGACGCGGCGTTCAGCGAAGTCGACGTCAATCTGCAGCGGCGTGCGGATCTGATCCCGAACCTGGTCGCCAGCGTTAAGGGCTATGCCAAGGTGGAGACGAACATCCTCACCGCTATCGCAGAGGCTCGCAGTGGATTGCTGCAGGCGCGCACGCCGGACGAGAAGCTCGCGGCGAACGATCGCCTGTCCGTTTCGCTGCTGCCGCTTACGCGTATGCAGGAGGCGTACCCGGACCTGAAGAGCAACCAGCAGTTCATGCGATTGGAAGATGAGCTTTCAGGTACGGAGAACCGCATCGCCGTTGCACGCAAGCGGTACAACGACTCCATCCTGGACTACAACAACACGATCGCAGTCTTCCCGAACAGCATGTGGGCCAGCATCGCCGGCTTCAAGCCTCGGACGACGTACTATCGTGCGGATCCCGGCGCGGCTACCGTTCCGAAGGTCGACTTCAACTAAACGCAGTGTCAGGAAAGCTAGGCCGGGATGGCAGCGCAAGCTGCCATCCCGGCCTAGCTCTTTCGCAAATCTTTGGGGTACGGGAAGAGGAACGAACTACCGGTCGCGGTCGGTCACGTAGCCCGGTACCCAGAGCAGCGCGCGAAGTGCCCGGCCCGCCTCGGCGTTTGCCTGGGGTAGATCAGCAATTGATTGCCGCGCAGCTTCGGCGTAAGCTCGCGCGGCATCCATGGCGTACTCCAGCGAACCGTGGCCCCGAAGGATCTCCAGGATCGTTGCGTGCTTCACGCGGGTAAAGTCGCGGTCGGCCAGGACCGTGCGGATGGCCTCGCGTTCGGCACCAGTGCCCCGCTCCAGCGCGTGGATGACGGCAAGTGTCGCCTTACCCTCGCGCAGATCGCTGGCAGCGGGCTTGCCCAGTGTGGCCTCTTCGCCAACCAGATCCAGCACATCGTCGACGATCTGGAAGGCAAGGCCCAGGTTGCGGCCATACTCGCCCAACTGCTGCTCGACGGTTTCGTCCACGCCAGCCAGTGCTGCGCCCAACTGCATGCTGACCTTGAAGAGCATGGCGGTTTTGCGGAAGATTAGGTCGAAGTATTCTTCCTCGTTGATCAGGTGGCCGAGCTTCTGCATCTGCAGCAACTCGCCTTCGACCATCTGTTGGGTCAGGCCGATCAGCAGATCGAGAATCTTGAAGTTGCGCTCGTCCAGGGCTGTCTGGAAAGACTGCATGTAGAGCCAGTCGCCTGCCAGGACGCATTTGCTGGCTCCCCAGGCTGTGTTGGCGCTGGGCTTGCCGCGGCGCGTCTGTGCCTCGTCGATGATGTCGTCGTGGACGAGCGTAGCCGTGTGCAGCATCTCTACGACGGCGCCCAAGCGGATGCGGCTTTCGCCTGTGAATCCCAGGGCCTTCGCCGACAGCAGAAGCAGCAAGGGCCGGATACGCTTGCCGCCGCCTGAGAGCAGGTAGCGTGCGATGTCCTGAATGACCACAACTTCTGATTTGGATTGCCGCCCAAATTCCCGCTCAACGGCGGAAAGGTCGTCGCGGACAAGGTCGAAGACCTCTTTCGCGGTCGCAATGGGTAAGGAACTCACGCTATATTTGACTTTAACAGTAACCGCAGCGTCACACACTATTTCGCGACCTTTGTCCTGTTGGAAGGTGAGATACGTTCTTCGTGTCCAACGAAAAATGGGTGCCTCACGATGACCGTGGGGCACCCATGGACTGCATTTCGCGGTCAGTTTGAACGGTAGTTGGTGAACTGCAGCTCCACGCCAATGTCCTTGCCCTTCAGCAGGGTGATGATCTGCTGAAGTACATCGCGGTCCTTGCTGACGACGCGTACGGTATCGCCCTGGATCGAGGCCTGCGCCTTGAGCTTGGAGTCCTTGATGGCGGCGACGATCTTCTTCGCAGCGTCGGACTGGATGCCCTGCTTCAGCTTCACCTTTTGACGAACGGAGCTGTTCGCGGCGGGCTCGATCTTTTCGTACTCGAGATTCTTTAAGCTGATGCCACGCTTGACCATCTTCTGCTGCAGGATCTCGGTGACTGCCTTGATGGTGTACTCGTCCTGCGACGCCAGCAGGATGTTCTCATCGCCGCCCTCAAGCGTGATGGTCGACTTCGAGTTCTTCAGATCGAAGCGCGCGTTAACTTCCTTGGTCGCCTGCTCGATGGCGTTCTTTACTTCCTGGATTTCGACCTTGCTCACAACGTCGAAGCTGTTCTCGGCTGCCATTGTTGTTCTCCTTGCCAGTGGTGCAGTCTTGCTATGGTGCGTGGGGTTGTTATGTGTCAGAGCGCCGAAAGTGTGCGGCGCGTTGCCGGGCTATTCTACGTACTTCCGCAGACAGCTACGCACTTACGCCGAATAGCCTCTCAAAGTTCGCGGTGGTGGCCGCTGCTAGCTCCTCCAGGGAAATGCCGCGCAGATCCGCGACAAACTCTGCCGTGGTGCGTGTGCGCGCTGGTTCGTTGCGTTCTCCCCGGAAGGGCTGTGGTGCCAGAAAGGGAGCGTCCGTCTCGACGAGGATGCGGTTGGCCGGCGCGAGGATTGCAGCTTCGCGGATGGAAGGGAAGCGCGAGTAAGTCACGTTGCCGGCAAAAGACAGGTAGAAACCGAGATCCAGTGCGCGACGAGCCTCATCGGCGGAGCCGGAGAAGCAGTGCATCACGCCGACGCCTCCCTTGCTGCTGAAGTGGGTTTCGATTAAGCGCAGCAGGTCTGCCTGCGCATCAGCCGCACCGAAGCGCTCCTTCGCCTGCGGCGTCGCCAGATCGCTGGTACGGCAGTGGATCAGGATCGGCTTCTTTCCGGCGAGCGCGATCTCCATCTGAGCGAGAAAGGCGCGCTGTTGCACGTCGATGTCCGGATTTTCGAAGTGGTAGTAGTCCAGGCCGATCTCGCCGATGGCAACCACATTGGAGTCAGACGCGAGAGTGGTTAGCTTTGCTAACGACTCGTTGTCTGCATGGGCCGCTTCCTGCGGATGGATACCGGCGCTGCAGACGATGCGTGGCGCGGCGGAGTTGCCCTTGTACTTCACGGCGAGATCCCGCGCACGGTGCATCGTCTCCGGGCCATCACCAATGCCAACCGCGAGGATGGTCTTCACGTCCGCGGCAAGGGCGCGTGTCAGCACTGCGTCGAGATCCTCGGCGTAGCTGGAGAAGTCGAGATGTGCGTGCGAATCAACGATATGCATGATGATCCCTAGCGGAGGCGCGCGCCGATCTCGATGTCTTCGAGGAAGCTCGCAAGAGCTGGGGTGCCATCGCCGACCGATGCCGCGACGACCATGCCCTGCGACTCGTAGCCGCGCAGTTTTCGTGGTGCCAGGTTGGCCACGATCACGACCTTGCGGCCGACGAGCTTCTCCGGCTCGTAGAACTGCGCGATGCCTGCAAGGATCTGGCGCTTCTCATAGCCGAGGTCTACTTCGAGGCGAAGCAGCTTGTCGGTCTTTGGAATGCGCTCGGCGACGAGCACCTTCGCGACGCGGAGATCGACCTTGATGAAGTCGTCGATGGTGATCTCTGGAGTGTCCGGCTTGGTGGGCTTCGTTGGATCGATGGCCGGGATCTCTGCTGCTGGCGCGGCTTCTGCAGCTGGCGAGGCAGTGGCATCGGCGATGGGCGTGAGCGGCTGTTCGCCCTCCGCGAGATTCTGCGTGGCGTTAGGGTCGATGGCTGCTGGCTTCTGCTCTGCGTCGTTCATGCGTGTGATCAGTTCTTTCTCCGCGCGCGGGAAGATGGGCGCGATGGTGCCAAGCTTGGTGTTTGCCGCAAAGCCGCCGCGCGATAGATCGCGCAGTTCGCCCAGTTCCGCAGCGCGTTCAATGCTGCCGAGTCCGAGCTGCTCCCACACGTGCGATGTCGCGTAGGGCATCACTGGGTGCAGCAGTGCTGTGATGATGCGGATACTCTTTGCGGCCGTCCGCAGGACCTCTGCAAGACGCTCGCGTTGGGCGGGGTCCTTCGCCAGCTTCCATGGGGCATTGGATGTGAGATAGCCGTCCGTTGCGGCCACCAATGCAGAGGTTGCTGAGACGGCTGCTGTGAACTCCTGGCGCTCGAGTGCAGCGTGGACTGTCTCGATCGCTTCTGCGGTCGCTGCAGTTAGTTCGGTGGTGAGGCCGCTCTCCGGGATTACGCCTTCGAAGTTCTGCGCGATCATGTTCAGCGTGCGGCTTACGAGGTTGCCGTAACCGTTGGCCAGGTCGCTGTTATAGCGCGCGACGAGCGCGTCAAAGCTGAACGAGCCGTCCTGTCCAAAGGGGATTTCGCGCAGCAGGAAGTAGCGTAGAACGTCTGCGCCGAAGAGGTCCTGCTCGTACTTCTCGGTGTCGGGTTTTAGGGAGCCGAAGGCATCGAGGATTGTTTCTGTGCGCACGATGTTGCCGCGGCTCTTGGACATCTTGGATTCTTCGAAGAGGAGCCAGCCGTGCGCGACGATCTTTTTGGGCAGGGGGAGACCGGCTGCCAGGAGGAAGGCGGGCCAGTAAACACAATGGAATCTGACGATTTCCTTACCTACGAAGTGGAGGTCGGCGGGCCAGAATCGGGCGAACATTTCGGCGCCTTCTTCGGTGTCGTCGCCGTATCCAACGGCCGTCATATAGTTCGCTAACGCGTCTAACCAGACGTAAATTACGTGTTTTTGAATCGTCTCAGTCGCCGCAGGCGCCGGAACGGGTATTCCCCAGTCAAAACTGGTGCGCGAGACGCTGAGATCCTTAACCGCGCCGGGGACGTAGGCGACTCCGGTGTCGCTCAGGAGTGTCTCCGAACCGTCGTTCACGTTGCCGCGCAGGAAGCTGAGGACCTCGTTCTTGCGGGCTTCTGGGGTGATGGTGAGCTGGTTCGATTCGATGAGGTCGATGAGCGGCTTCTGGAAGGCGGAGAGGCGGAAGTAGAAGTTCTCTTCCGTAACCGTCTCTGTCGGCTTGCCGTCGGGACCGATGGTGCCGGGAGGGCCCTCGATGAACATCTCCTCGCCGACGGAGTACTGGCCGGTGTAGCTGTCGAGGTAGATGTGACCGCGCTCGTAGAGGGCGGAGAAGAGCTTCTGCGCGCCGCGCTTGTGTTTCGCATCGGTGGTGCGGATGTACTGGTCGTAGGTGATGCCCATACGGTGCCAGAGCGAGCGGAAGGTGCCGCTGACGTCGTCGGCGAACTGCTGGGGCTCAATGCCTGCGGCGGCGGCGGAGCGGCCGATCTTCTGGCCGTGTTCGTCTGTGCCTGTGAGGAAGTAGGTGTCGGCACCTTCCATGCGTTTGCGACGCGCAAGCGTGTCGGCAGCAATGGTGGTGTACGCGTGGCCGATGTGCGGGCGCGCGTTGACGTAGTAGATCGGGGTCGTTATATAGAACTTTTCAGGCATCGCGGCTGATGGCAAGTTTACCAGTGCGACCGCTGGGATCCGTCGCATGGCAAGGCGAAACAAGGAGGTTGAGCAGGATTGGCGGCCATCCTGCGGGTGATGTTGGCCGTCTACAATGACAGCCATGGGCAAGATGACAGTCGTAACGGGTGCTGCGGGCTTTATCGGCCGCAATGTGGTGGCGGAGCTCAACCGCCGCGGACAGACGAACCTGCTGCTGGTCGACGACCTGGGCACGGACGAGAAATGGAAGAACCTGGTCGGCCTGCAGTATGAAGATCTGCTGCCGATCGATGAGTTCCTGGACCGTATCCACGGTGTTGGAGTGGAAGAGCTGCCGGAGATCGACGGCATCGTTCACCTGGGTGCGTGCAGCGCGACGACCGAGAAGGACGCGGATTACCTGCTGACGAACAACTATGCGTACACGCGCACGCTGTGCCAGTGGGCGCAGGCGCATGGAGCGCGGTTCGTCTACGCATCGAGCGCTGCGACGTATGGCGATGGCGCGCTGGGTTATGACGACAGCGATGCAGTCACGCCACGGTTGAAGCCGCTGAATATGTACGGCTATTCGAAGCACATGTTCGATCTCTGGGCGCTGCGCAACAACCTTTACAGTGGCGCGAATCCTATCGCGGGTCTGAAGTACTTCAATGTCTACGGCCCCCATGAGGACCATAAGGACGACATGCGTTCGGTCGTCCACAAGAGCTTCGGCCAGGTGGGTACGGGCGAGGGCAAGGTGAAGCTCTTCAAAAGTCATCGGTCCGATTACAAAGACGGCGAGCAGATGCGCGACTTCGTCTACGTGAGGGACGCAGTTGCAGTGACACTATGGCTGCTGGAGAACCCGGGTATTGGCGGCCTGTTCAACTGCGGCACCGGCATCTCGCGTACGTGGCGCGACCTGGTGACGGCTGTTTATGCCGCGATGGGCAAGGAGCCAAAGATCGAATACATTGACATGCCCGAGGGGCTGCGCGATAAGTACCAGTACTACACCGAGGCGAAGCCCGATAAGCTGCGCGCTGCCGGTTACGACAAGCCGTTTACTACGCTTGAAGACGGCATACGAGACTATGTGAAGAATTACCTGCAGGCGCAGAAGGCATAGGGATGGCTGACGCTTCCATCGACCAAGACGTTTCGATCTTCCAACACAATGTGTCGGAGTCTCTCCTAATCCTGCAGTCGCTCCGGAAGTTGGAGCCGCAGGTCGAGCGGGCGGCAAAGCTGCTGGCCGACGCGCTGTTGAGCGGCAAGAAGCTGCTGGCCTGTGGCAACGGCGGTTCTGCTGCGGATGCTTCGCACCTGACGACAGAGTTTGTCGTGCGCTACCAAGCAGACCGGCGTCCCTATCCTGCGATCAGCTTCACGACGAACGGCGGCGATCTGACGGCATGCGGCAACGATTACGGCTTCGACGAGATCTTTGCGCGGCAGGTGAGGGCGTTCGGACATAAGGGCGATGTGCTCTTCGCCTTCACGACAAGCGGCAACAGTGAAAACGTGCTGCGCGCGTTGTTGACTGCCAAGGATACCGGTGTGTCTACGGTTGCATTCCTCGGCCGCGACGGCGGCAGTTCCAGCGGCATTGCAGATGTTGAGTTCCTGGTGGAGCATGGCGTGACGGCCCGCATCCAGGAGGCACATAAGCTGTTGCTCCACACCATCTGTGAGCTGGTTGAGGTGCGGCTGCATGCTGCGGCCAACGCCGGTCATCAGCCCCTGACCTAAGAAAACAGCATTAAGGACTTACGATCGCATGAGCATTCGCATTGGCATTGACCTGGGCGGCACCAAGATTGAGGGCCGCGCCTTTGACGCACACGGACAAGAGATCGACCGGCTTCGCGTGCCGACACCTCGTGAGGACTATTCCGGCACGATCGACGCCATCGTCGATGTGGCGCGCTCACTTGAGGTGCGCGCAGGCGAGCAGGGAACGGTCGGTGTCGGCATCCCCGGATCGGTGGTGCGTTCGACCGGCCTGGTGAAGAATGCGAACTCGACGTGGCTGAACGGGCGCGCCATTGAGGTGGACCTGACGAAGCGCATGGGCCGCGAGGTCCGTTGTGCGAACGATGCCAACTGCCTGGCTGTGTCTGAAGCTACGGATGGTGCGGGCGCCGGGTACGGTGTGGTCTTCGGTGTGATTGTCGGCACGGGCTGCGGCGGTGGTATCTCCATCAACGGACGTGTCCACAATGGACCGAACGGCCTGGCTGGCGAGTGGGGACACAATCCGCTGCCACGACAGACCGAGGCGGAGTGGCCCGGGCCGGTCTGCTATTGCGGCAGGCTGAGCTGCATTGAGATGTGGTGTTGCGGTACGGGGCTGGAGCGGGACTTTCGCACGGTGACAGGCCGAGTGATGCGTGGACCGGAGATTGTTGCGGCGAGTGAGGCAGGCGATGCCGATGCCGAGGCTGCGATTGTGCGGCTGGAAGACCGGCTGGCGAAGAGCCTTGCAACGATCTATAACTCGCTGGACCCGGACTGTATTGTGCTGGGTGGCGGTCTGTCGCAGTTGGACCGGCTGTACACGAACCTGCCGCCGTTGATCTCCACCTATACGTTTGGCGGTCCGGTGGAGACGCCGATCAAGAAGGCCGTGCATGGCGATGCGAGCGGTGTTCGTGGGGCTGCGTGGTTGTGGCCGGCGGCTACGGATTAGGGCTGGCTCGTGGTGATTCGAAGCAAAGAAAATCCCGTCGCTTAGCGGCGGGATTTCTTTTGTGGCGTGTCTGGTTCGAGCTGCAGGGTTCGCATCGTTGGATACGATGCAGATGCCCAGAACGATTGAGCCCACATCCCTTCAGGATTTGGGGCACCCGCTACACGTTGTTATCGCTTAGAGTGTTGCGTGTTCGAGGTCCACGTTGAGCCAGGAGCCCTTTTCGATGGCTGCGCGGATCTGCGCGGGTGTCTTGCCGAGCTTGGTCTGCTGGTAGGCGAAGACTGCTTCCTTCATGCAGGTGGAGCACTCTGCGCCGTGGAGGCCTTCGAAGCAGCTATGCAGGCTGTTGTGACCCATGGACTGGTCGCAGCGGCAGTAGCAGGGCATCTGGTGCAGGACGGGCTGGATCTTTGCGGCCATCTTGTATGCCGTGACCTGGTACGGGTGCGAGAAGTAGACGCCCGTGGTCTGTGCGCCGGCGAGGACGGGCGGCAGCGGCTTGGAGGGCGCGCCGTTGTTGTAGGCCGGGATGTCCGCGGATGGGTTGGACCACTGCGCGCAGGCGGCGACGGTGAGGAGGGAGACAGCAAGTAGCGGCAGCAAGCGCTTCATGTCTTTCATGATAATCCTGCGGGCGGGCCGTGGGATATCTGGAGTCATTTGGCATGAGGGTCGCGCTTCGCGCGATAGCCCGCCCTTTGCTTCGCAAAGAATGGGCACCCAAGATTTAAGCGGAAGGCATTTCCGAGCAAAAAAAAGCCCGTATCGACGATTACCGCCGATACGGGGGAGGCCAGTGACGCAACTTGTAGCGGGAGGGAGTTACTCAACCTTCCGCAGAACCTTTGGGCAACCTCGCCCACACACAGTATGACGCAGATGCGGGTCTGGAGTTGCTGTCTTTTACGTAAAAATGCAGAAATATATAAAAAACAATAGAAATGGCCGAGTTTGACGTCAGCTGCCGTTGCCGTCTGCGAGCCTGGCGGCGGCTCGTCTGTCGGCGGCCCAGCCCGGTTTGGTGACCTGACGGGCTCGGCCCAGGGCGAGTGCGCCGGTGGGCACGTCGTCCGTAATGCTTGATCCTGCAGCAACATACGAGCCGCTGGCGAGCGTAACGGGAGCGATCAGGGTGGAGTCCGAGCCTACGAACACACCGTCGCCGATGGTGGTGCGGTGCTTGTTCACGCCGTCGTAGTTACAGGTGATGACGCCTGCGCCGATGTTGGAGCCTGCGCCGATGATGGCATCGCCCAGGTAGGCGAGGTGGTTGGCCTTCGAGCCTTCGCCGAGGTTTGTCTTTTTAGTTTCGACGAAGTTGCCGACGTGGGCGCGTGCGCCGATCAGGCTTTCAGGACGCAGGTGGGCGTAGGGACCGAGTTGCGCGCCGTCGCCGACGGTGGAGTCGGTGAGGATGCAGCCGTTGCGGACGAGGACGCCTTCGCCGAGGGTGCAGCTCTCAATGACGGAGTAGGAGCGGATGCGGCAGTTGGGGCCGATGGTGGTGTTGCCGAGGAGCTGGACGAAGGGTTCGATGATGGTGTCGGCAGCGATCTGGACGGACGCGTCGATGACCGTGGTGTCGGGGCGGAAGATGGTGACGCCGGCGGCCATGAGGCGGTTGGCGGTGCGTGCGCGGAAGCTGGCGTCGAGGTGCATCATCTCCGCAATGGTGTTGGCGCCGAGGACTTCGTCGACGGAGTCTGCTGCGATGGCGACGACGCGCTCGTTGTCATTGACGAGCATGCCGGCGACGTCGGTGAGGTAGAACTCGCCGGCGCTGTTGGTGTTGGCGAGGCGGCCGAGACGGTCGAAGAGGGCGGTGGTGCGGAAGGCGTAGATTCCGCTGTTGATCTCGCGGAGGCGCTCGGGCGTGGCGAGCTGGTCTTCGGTGAGTGACTTCTGTTCGACGATGCCTGCGACGTCTTCGGTGCCGTCCTGCTTGCGGAGGACGCGGCCGTAGCCGGTGGGGTCGGGCGGAATGGCGGTGAGGATGGTCATCGCTGCGTCCTGCTCGATGTGCGTATTGCGCAGGGCGGCGATGGTCTCCGGCCGGATCAGCGGTACGTCGCCGGAGAGAACGATGAGGTGGGTGGGCGGCTGTGTGCCGGTCTCGGCGTACCAGTCGCGGACGCACTGCAGAGCGTGGCCGGTGCCGAGCTGCTGTGGCTGCAGGACGAAGCGGACGCCGGTGGGCTGGGCCGCGGCCTGGACCTGTGCGGCCTGATGGCCGACGACGACGAGGATGTCGTGGGCGGAGACCTGGGTTTTCGCGGCTTCAATGACGTGGAGCAGGAGCGCTTTGCCGCCGACGGCGTGGAGAACTTTGGGACGGGCGCTCTTCAGCCGGGTGCCTTTGCCCGCGGCCATGATGACGATGCCGAACTGACTCATGCACCTGATGCTACGACGAAGGCGGGTGAGCGTGTTGTGGTGAAGGTTAGAGAAAATTCCCAGAGTGGTAAATGCCCTGAACGTGGTGCTTGCCAAGTGGTGTTTCGCAGGGGAGACTTAGTCGTCACCCCTATGATTTCTATGATGTTGTTCCGCCGCGTAGCCGGCCAAGCGTGTTGCTCTGTCCGCGTTGTTGCGGCCATTTCGTTGCTGATGGGTTCGGCTGGATATGCGGCGGCTCAGGCTGGTGCGAGTCTGGATGCTGCCAGTGAAAGGGCGGCTTTGCCGTCCCTTCGACAGGCGCTGCCGGCGGGCGGCGGTGTGGCGGGCGATCTGCCAGCGTCGCAGCCGGTGCCTGCGGTGACGGTGGAGTTGAAGCGCAGCGCGGCGCAGCAGGCCGACCTGGATGCTTACCTGAAGTCGGTGCGGACGCAGGGTTCGGCGGAGTATCACCACTGGCTTACGCCGGAACAGTTTGCAGCGCGGTTTGCGCCCACGGCGACGGAGGTTGCGCCGGTGACGGCTTGGCTGGCGACGCAGGGATTGCAGGTGCAGTCGGTGTCTGCAGGCGGCATGCGATTGACTGCGAGTGGAACGGCGGCGCAGGTGGCGTCGGCGTTTGGTGTGCGGCTGCAGCGGTATGCGTTGCCGACGGGAGATCGTGTTGCGGTGGATGGCACGCCGACGGTGCCGGGGTCGTTGGCGGCTGCGGTGCTGGCGGTGGGTGGGCTGGACCAGAGTGCGGCGACGAGCAGCGATGCGGTTGCGGGACTTGAGGCGGCGATCGATGCAAATACAGCAGCGGTGGTGCCTGTCGATCTGACGGGGACAAGTGCGAGTGTCGAAGAGCTGAACGCGGTACTGGAGCAGGCGAGTGCGCAGGGCCAGACGGTGGTGTTGCAGCATGTGACTGCGAAGGAGTTGCCGGCGCGGGCACTGGTGCTGGTTTCCGGCGCCTCGTCTGCCGCAGACGCTGCGGATGTCACGGCTACTCCGAGGCCAGATTGGCAGGTAGCCGAGGGATTGCCTGCGGATCAACTGCGGGCGATGCCGGATGCGGCGGTGGCGGATGCAAGTGCATTGACGGCGGCGTTGCAGCAGGTGGTGACTAAGGCTGCGGCCCGGCAGGGCGAGGTGGCTGCGACGTTCTACACGCTGGCCTCGGCGAAGGGTGTCTTTACGCATGCGGACTCGACGGTGCCGGTGGGTGCGTGGAGCGCTGCGGATGGCCTGGGGACGGTCGATCCTGTTGCGCTGGTGAAGGCGTGGCCGTTTGGCGTGACATCGCCGAACAGCACGACGATTGCGCTCTCAAACCACGTGGTCACGCATGGCTCGAACATTACGCTGACGGCGACGGTGACGGGCAGTAATGGGACGCCGACGGGAACGGTGAGCTTTGGCAGCAGCCAGGGTGGGACGCTGGGGTCGGTGGCGCTGGATGCGAGCGGTGTTGCGACTTACTCGGTCAGTACGCTGGCTGGCGGGCAGTATGGGTTTTTCGGGACGTATAGCGGCGACAACACGTATGCGTCGACGACGACGAATATCGATACGGCTACGGTGAACCCGGAGGCGGCGAGGATCGTTGCCGCGATGAGTGGTTCGCCGGCGGTGGGTACGGTGATGCCGGTGACGGTGACGGTGTCGTCGCCGAGCGGCGTGGGTACGCCGACGGGATCGGTGATGGTGTATCCGTATGGGTCGGCGGTGAGTGCGAATACGTATACGGGGACTCTGGTGGCGGGCGCTGTGGGGAGCGCGAGTGCGACGGTAAGCGTGCCGGCGAGCAATGTGGGTTCGTTTACGTTTCAGGCGAATTGCACGGCGAATGCCAGCTTCTCTTGCGGTAGTCCGCAGGCTTTCAGTGTGACGGTTGGAAAGGGTGCTCCTGCGTTTTCGCTTACGCAGACGGGATCGGCGACTGCGGCGGTGTTGACGGCTACGGCTGCTGTGCCTGCGGGCGCTGGGACGGGAACGGTTGCGCCGACGGGCAGTGTTCAGTTTCTGGATAACGGGGCTGTGATCGGGAATGGGACGCTGAGTAGTTCTGGTGTGGCTACTTATAGCGGCGCGCTGGGCGGTGGGGCGACGCACCTGGTGACGGCGGCCTATGTGGGCGATGGGAACTACAACTCTGCGACGGCTACGGCGAATGCGACGGTGAAGGTGACGCCGCGGGTGACGCTTTCGGTGGTGACGGCTGGGAGCAGCTTGTCGGCGGTGGTGGCGCCGCCTTCGGGTACTTCGACGACGCCGACGGGGACGGTGCAGTTTCTGCTGGGGGCTGCGGCGCTGGGTTCGGGAGCGGTGAATTCGGCTGGTGTGGCTACTTTCAGCGGGACTTATGGGAGCGGCGTTTTGACGGCGGTTTATGGGGGCGATGGAAGCTTCAACACCGCTTCTTCGAATGCGATCGATACGGCTAAGGTCTTGCCGACGGTTGCGCTGGTGAAGACGAGTACGGATAGTGCGGCGAATACCGTGGCTTTGAGTGCGACGGTGATGAACGGGACGGGTGTTGCTACGACGGCGACGGGGACGATGTCGTTCCTGGATGGGACGACCGCTGTGGGGACCGGGACGGTTACGGGTGGCGTGGCGAGTTTCAGCGGTTCGCTGGCGGCTGGTGCTTCGGCTCTTGCGGTGGGGCGGTTGCGTGCGCAGGCTACGGTGATCACGACGCATTCGTTGACGGCGGTTTATAGCGGAGATACGAATTTCAATGCGGCTACTTCGAATGCCGTTACGGCGAACGCAACGACGACTTTGATTACTACGAGTACGTCGCTTAGTTCTTCGAGTGGTTATAGCGGGCCTTATGGGACTGCGTTCTCACTCATCTCGGTGATTACGCCTTCGAGTTATGTGACGGCGGGTACCGCGCCTACGGGGACGATCACGATCCTGGATGGGGGAGTTGCGGTTGGTACGGGGACTTTGAGCGCCGGGACGGCGACGGTTGCCGTTTCTACGCTGACGGTGGGGACGCATTCGCTGACGGCGATGTATGGCGGGGACGCCAACTATGCTGCGAGCACCTCTGCGGCTGCGGTGTTTACGATCACGCCGTTGACGGCGACGATTGCTGCGACGATCTCGCCTATTGGATCGATTCCGTATGGGTACGACGCGAATCTTGCGATCACTGTGGCGGCCGCGTCCGGAACGGTCGGTCCATCGGGAACGGTCATGGCGACCGTGAGTGGGAGCAATGGGACGTATACGGCGACGCTGCTGTCTGCGACGGGATCGCTTGTCAGTACGGCGAGCCTTCCGTTACCTGTGCCTTCGCCGGGGACGTACACGATCACGGTGAAGTGCAATACCAACCTGACGTGCAATACCGTGACCCTGACGGTGACGACTACGAAGGGTTTCACGACCACGACAGTCAATGGTGTGACGCCGACGTCTCCGCCAGCAGGTACGCCGGTCACGATCAGCGCGACGGTGGCGAACTCCGGGACGGGGACGGGGACCTACCGGTACTCGGGAACGGTGAGCTTTTATAGCAACAACAAGTTCCTTGGTTCGGGTTCGGTCGTGAATGGCCTGGCGACGGCAACGGTGGTCTTCCTGAGTGCTTCGACGCAGTCGGTGACGGCGATTTATAGCGGTGATGCGAACTGGACGGGCAGCACATCGGATCCGGTCAGTGTGACACCGACGCCGATTCCGGCGGCGATCGTGCTCAGTTCGAATACGCTGTCGGGCATCGTTGGGCAGAACATCACGCTGACGGCCGCGGTGAGTTCCGGCGTGACGAACAGCACGCTCGTGCCGGGCGGGACGGTCGCGTTCTACGACACGTTCCAAGGTGTCGTGGTGAACCTGGGTTCGGCGGCGGTTCTATCGAACGGGTTGAACAATGGGTATGCGCAACTGTCCACAACGGGTCTGCGTGCGGGTTCGCACAGCATCATGGCGGTCTACTCGGGCGACCTTGTATTCCTGAAGACGACGTCCAGCAACCTGTTGGTGAACATTGGCGACTTTGCTCTGAGCTTTGTGCCTTCGTCGCTGAGTGTTTCCTCGGGCGGGACCGCGAAGGGTGTTCTGACCGTCACGGGCCTGAACGGCTTCTCCGGAGCGATTGCGCTTGGATGCAGCACGAGCGCGGGCACGGAGACGAGTTGCAGCGTTTCGCCGACGGTAGTGAACACGGGCGGTACAGCGCAGATCACGGTGAGCACGACGAAGAACTCGGCTGCACTGGTGCGGGTTGCCGAAGCAGGCGTGTTGTTTGGGCTTTGTCTTGTGCGCCGGCGCAGACGGCTGGTTGCGTTGTTGTCTTTATTGCTGGTGGTGGTGATTGCTGGCGGCGGATGTTCGCAGGTGGCTGCTACGGACAGCACGGCGAGTGGCAGCGGGACGCCGTTGGGGACGATGAGTCTGACGATCACGGCTGCTTCTACGGACGCGCCGGTGAATGCGCGACATACGTATGTGATTCCGGTGACGGTGCAGTAGGGCCCGGGGTTAAAGCCTCCTGACTCCTCCGCTTCGCGCTTCGCGCGAATGCGAGCGTTCGGATCATCACCTTACGGCGAAAAGCGGTTCGCGCTTTGCGCGAATCCCCACCTTAGCTTCGCGAAGGTGGGGCACCCGGTATGTTGCCTGGCTTGCGTTTTGCGGTCTTCCGTGGGGCTGACTTTGCTGCGGAGGACTTTTGCGGAGCGGGTTTCTTTGCGATTGATGGGACCGTCGAGGAAGCTTTCTTTGCCGGAAGAGCTTTCTTTGCTTGAGCTGCTGGTTGCGCTGTGGCCGCGGTCTTGGTGTGTACAGCGCTCTTGGTTGGAGCCGGGTGAGCGGCTTGTTTCGTGGCTGCGGACTTGCTCGCCGGTGCTGTGGCTTTGGTGGCTCTGTGCCGCAGGACGCGCTTGGCGGGTGGTCGCACCTTGTCGGCTGCTGCGTCTGTTGCTTCCGTCGCCGACTTTGCTGCGGCGGTACGGCCTGGGTTCGGTGAGGCGGCTGCCGACTCGGTTGCGGCGAGTTGCATGAGCAGGATCTGTGCTTCGACGGGGTGGGAGCCGCGCGGCGGGCGGGTGTACTCGCCGTCCTCCTGGAGGAAGCGGGACTTTACCGTGTCGGTAAGGTAGGCCTCGAGGATCTCTTCACGGAGGCGCTTCTTGAGGGCCGGTGCGGTGACGGGGTAGAGGTCTTCGCAACGTTCGTAGAGGTTGCGGGGCATCCAGTCGGCGGAGCCGCAGAAGACTTCGCTCTTATCGGCGGCGCCGGTCTTGCCTTCCGTGCCGTTGGCGAACCAGAAGATGCGGCTGTGCTCGAGGAAGCGGCCAACGATCGACCGCACGCGGATCCGCTCGCTGAGTTTGCGAACGCCGGGGCGGAGGGAGCACATGCCGCGGATGATCAGGTCGATCTCGACACCGGCCTGCGATGCGGCGTAGAGCGCGCGGATGGTTTTGCCGTCGAGCAGCGCATTCATCTTTGCGATGATGCGTGCCGGGCGGCCGGCGCGGGCATGCTGCGCTTCGCGGTCGATAAGGTGAAGGATGTCATTGGCCAGCGTGACCGGCGCCACCATGAGCGGGCGGAAGTTCTCGTCCTGCGCGTCTGCGGTGAGGTAGTTGAAGACGCGTTGCACGGCGGCGGTGACTGCTTCGTCTGCTGTGATGAGGCTGATGTCCGTGTAGAAGCGAGCGGTTACGGAGTTGTAGTTGCCGGTGCCCAGATGGGCGTAGCGGCGTGTGACGCCATCCGGATCTTTGCGCACGAGGAGCGCCAGCTTGGCGTGCGTTTTCAGGCCGACGATGCCGTGGAAGACCTGCACACCGGCGTCTTCGAGAGTGCGTGCCCAGCGAATGTTGGAGTCTTCGTCGAAACGGGCCATGAGCTCGACGACGACGGTGACGTCGGTGGTCTGTGCTGCGTCGAGCAGGGCCTGGAAGAGCGGAGAATCGGCGGAGGTGCGGTAGAGCGTCTGTTTGATTGAGATGACGCGTTCGTCCTCAGTGCCCGCCTCGATGAAGCGCTCGACTGCGCGGAAAGAGTCGAAGGGGTGGTGGAGGAGGATGTCGCCCTGGCGCAGCGTGTCGAATAAGCAACCAGGACGACCGTCGGCCTGCGGCGGTGGCATGTAGTCGCGGCCGACGAACTTTGGGAACTTCAGGTCCGGACGTTCGACGGCGTTGACGATCTCCATAACGCGGGTCAGGTTGACGGGTTCTTCAGCGCGGAAGATCTGCCAGCGTTCGAGTTCGAAGTTCACGCGAAGCTGGTCGATCAACTCCTCGTCGGCACCTGCTGCGATTTCGAGACGGACGACATCACCCTTGCGGCGGTTGTGCAGCTCGGCGCGAACGCTTTCGAGCAGTGAACGTGACTCTTCTTCCTGCAGGTAGAGGTTGCTGTTGCGGGTGACGCGGAAGGCGGCGCGGGCAAGGATCTCGTACCCGGGAAAGAGGCGGGGAACGCGCGCCTGGATCAACTCATGCAGGAAGAGGAAGCGGTAGCTGCCCTCTGGCGACGGAAGGCGGATAAGGCGCGGCAGCGAGCGCGGGACGGTGACGACACCCAGCATGCCGGGCGCGCGGCGTCCGCTACTGCCCTGTTTTCGACGGAGCAGAAGACCGATGCAAAGGGCCTTGTTGAGAACACGCGGAAAGGGATGCGTGGGGTCAATGGTGACGGGCGTCAGGAGCGGGTCGACTTCGCGGTCAAAGTAGTGGTTGGCGAAGCGCAACGATGCCTCGTCAAGCTCATCCCAGTCCATGATCTCGATGCGTTCTTCGCGCAGGGCGGGAATAAGGCCGCGGGTCCAGCAGGCGTACTGTTCGCGGTTGAAGCGGTGCAGGCGGTCGGCGAGGGTGTCCAGCCGCTCCTGCTCGGTCAGGCCGTCGTCGTCCTCGCCAACGGGTCTCTGGTAGCCGTCTTCAATGCGCTGGAGGATACCGGCAACGCGTACCTCGATGAATTCGTCGAGATTTGACGCGGTGATGGAGAGGAACTTGACGCGCTCGAGCAGGGGATTGGTGGTGTCCTGCGCCTCTTCGAGCACACGGCCGTTGAAGCGGAGCCAGGACTCGTCGCGATTGAAGAAGAGGTGCTGAGGGGAGCTGCTTTCGGTTTCGTTGCGCTCAGGAGTCGCCGTGCGTTGCGACGTGGCCCGGAGGCCCCTGGTCCGTGAAGTATTTGCGTTCTTCGGCATGCTCTCTCTTGGATGTAGCGCCCGGGGTGGTGGGCGCCTGAATGTCAGACAGTGAGCACGATAGTACCGGCAGTGTGTGAATTCCCGTTGATTGACGCAACGTCCAACTCGATTGCGTGTTCAAGAATCTATGTTGAGGATAGAGTTCCTCACAGAAAAGGGAGTACGACATGCGAGCGATCCGATTTGCAGCAGTGGTGTTTGGAGTTGTGGTTTCCGCAGGCAGCCTGGTGGCGCAGACCGCCAAGCAGGATATGAAGGAAGCGGGCCACGATACCGCGCAAGCCACGAAGAAGACGGGCCACGTGATCGCGAAGGGCACTGAGAAGGGCTATGACAAGACCAAGGAAGGCACCGTGAAGGCAGCCCATGCGACTGCACACGGCACCAAGGTCGCCGCGAACAAGACTGCTGACGTCGCCGAGACGGGTTACGACAAGACGAAGGAAGGCACCGTGAAGGCCGCGAAGGCAACTGCCCACGGCACCAAGGTTGCGGCACACAAGACTGCAGAGGGAACGAAGAAGGCCGCTGACAAGGTTGACGGTAAGTAAGACCTCTAGGCTGCAAATGAAGAGGGACGCGGATATCCGCGTCCCTCTTTCTGCGTTTGGCGGCGCTTAGATTTCTGCGATGCGATCCATGGCGCGCGGGAAGAGTACCGGCACGGCGAGGGCGGAGAGCGTGATCCAGAACAGATCGGCACCGAGCAGGTGCAGGACCTGGATCCACGTCGGGGCCAGGGTGACTACGTCTGCCACGCCAATGAGCACCTGCATTACAAGATTCAGGATTAGCAGGTTTGCGGCTTTCACTGAACCGTTGCGCTTGAGCAGGACGGAGAGCCAGAGCGCACCGCAGATCGCCAAGACGGACGCGGCTGGATGCATCCAGCGCATGCGGATGAGCAGGGGTGAATTTACGGCGAAGTCGGCTGCGATCGCGGCACGCAGCGATTCGGACGGGAAGAGCGTGTCGGCGAGTGCGGCTACCGATCCTGTGGCGCCGGTAACGATGGTGGCGACAAGCGTCACGATCGTCGGCTTCCGCAGCGATGCTGCACCGACTGCACGCATGCCACGGCCGAGGAGAACGGCGACGACGGTGGCAGCGGCCAGCAGCAACATGGTGTTGGTGAAGTGGATGGACTGGACGACGGACCGGGCGTCTGAGATGTTCTTCTCGACGTAGTGGCCTTTGACCAGGACGGCGCCGAGTGCGCCCTCAAGGAGCAGGAGAATTCCGGCGACGACGGATGCGAGTCGAGCCGGATGCCGTTTGGGCGTGGCGTAGAAGGTCCACGCGATGAGACCGACGAACATGGCGGTGCAGATGCCGGTGAGCGAGCGGTGCAGGAACTCGATGACTGTGGCGACGCGTTGGAAGTGGGGCAAGACTTCGCCGTTGCAGAGCGGCCAGTGATCGCCGCAGCCTGCGCCCGATGAGGTGGCGCGGACGACTGCGCCCTCAAGCACGACGATGACGAAGAAGGCGAGGGTAGCCCACGCCCACGCGCGCGCGCCGCGCAGGCTGCGTGGTTGGTGGAGCGCGGGCGTGAGGGTGTGCGTGGCCATAGGTTTCCTAACCGGCTGCGAGTTCCTTGGCGCGGGCGGTGGCACGCTTGACGGCCTTGATCAGGGTGACGCGGAGGCCGCCCTCTTCGAGTTCGAGGATGCCGTCGACGGTGCAGCCGGCGGGCGTGGTGACGGCATCCTTGAGCAGGGCGGGGTGGTAGCCGGTTTCCAGGACCATACGCGCGGAGCCGTAGGTGGTCTGTGCTGCGAGCATTGTTGCAATGTCACGCGGCAGGCCGACGTTGACACCGGCTTCGGCGAGCGCCTCGATGATGATGTAGATAAAGGCGGGACCTGAGCCGGAGAGGCCGGTGACGGCGTCCATGTGCTTCTCATCGACGACGACGGTGCGGCCGACGGTGCCGAAGATGCGCTGGGCGATGGCCATCTGCTGCTCAGTGACGAAGCGACCGGCGCAGAGCGCGGTGATGCCGGCGGCGAGCATGGCCGGTGTGTTGGGCATGGCGCGGATGACGCCGAGGTCTATGCCTGCTGCGTCTTCGATGGAGGCTGTCTTGACCGAGGCGGCAAAGGAGAGCAGCAGCTTAGACGGCGTGAGGACGGGCCGAATGAGTTCGACGAGGCCGGGCACCTGCATGGGCTTGACGCCGAGGAGGATGACATCGGCTTCGCGGGCGGCTTCGACGTTGTCGGTGGAGACCTCAACGCTGAACTGAGCGGAGAGCGCGTGTGCGCGCTCCGGGTGCGCGACGGTGGCGGTGATCTGTTCCGGGTGCAGCAGGTTGTTCTTGAGGAAGGCCTGCAGAAGGATGCCGCCCATCTTGCCTGCGCCGAGGATTGCGACCTTGAGGCCGGGCATGGCGGCAGGTGTGACGGGGAGTTCGTAGTCGAGTGTTTCTTCGCTCATCGTTTCGTATCGTCCAGGGCCGAGAAGAGGTTATCCATCTCCAAAGCGAGTTCTGTTTCTGCAATGCGCAGAGTGTTGTCCAAGGCGTGGTGAAGACCACTGCCGTCGAAGAAGTATGCAGCCCGCCGAAACGGGTCGATCAGCCAGATGTTCGGGACACCCATGCTGCGGTAGTCCGCCAGGACGGTTTCTGCGCGCGCGATGCGGTCCTCTGGGGAGAGGATTTCGATACAGATGACCGGCGCGCTCATGGTGACCTGTTCGCGAGGAGCGTCAGCCGATACCACTGCAACGTCACAGATTCTGACATTGCGATCGGATACGCGGATTCGCTGTTCGACGACCGGGATCAAGCGTGTTGAACTCATGCGCTGAAGGAACCACGCAAACAAGAGACCTTGCAGATGACCGTGGTCGAATTCGCCCAAGTTCCGCTTCTGGAGATCGCCGTCGACGAAATCCACGTCAGGGTGGAAGGAAGTGTGAAGGTACTGCTCCATCGTCATTAACGCGGGTGTGGTTGCCATCAGCTTGCCTCCTCAAGAAAAGATTACGCCAGCCGCCGGGTGGCGACTGGCGTTAATCGAGCGAAAGGCTGCCTTTACCGGGTTGCGTTGAGTGCGAAGGAGCTCTCGGGGTACCACTCAGGGCGTGGGCCGTTGGCGACGCGTGTGGTGAGCTGTGCTAGGACTACGGTGAACTGGGCTGCGGCGGCCTTGTCGATTGGCTGGTTCAGGTCGTCGCTGGGCTTGTGGTAGCGGGTCTTGACCCACTCGTTGAAGGTCTTCATCTCAGGTGAGTCGGGGGTCCAGCCGAACTTGAAGGCGAGTGCGGGGATGCCCTGCTTGACGAAGTTCACCTGGTCGGAGCGGACGAAGCGGTTCTCGTCGGGCTGTTTGTCGAACTGGACTTCGATGTCGTTGCTCTGGAAGGCGGCGCGGGCGTCGTTGCCGAGGGTGCTTTCGCCCATGCCCTGGACCTCGATGTAGCGGAGGGGGAAGAGGGGGAGGTACATGTCCATGTTGAGGTCGGCGACGATGTCCTGTCTGGGCACGGTTGGTTTGCGTGCGAAGTAGGAGGAGCCGAGTTCGCCGAGTTCTTCGCCGGCGAGGGTGATGAAGAGGATCGACCGCTTGGGTTTGGTCTTCTGCGCCATGAGGATCCTGGCGCATTCGATGACGGACGCCGAGCCGGAGGCGTTGTCCATGGCGCCGTTGTAGAGGTGGTCGCCGGCGCCTTCGCCGCGGACGCCGAGGTGGTCGAGGTGTGCGCTGACGACGACGTATTCCTTCTTTAGCTTTGAGTCGGAACCTTCGACCATGCCGACGACATTGGATGCGCGGAAGGGCGTGCCGGCGATGGAGGTGGTGACTGCGGAGAGCGTCGCCGTGAGCGCGATGCTGGGCAGGGGTTGGCCGGCCTTTGCGAGGGCTGTGAGTTCAGCGGGTGTGTGGCCGGTGCCGGCGAAGAGCTTGGCGGCTCCTGCTTCCGAGAGTGTGGCGATGAGCTTTACGCCAGGCAGGCTGTCGAGCGATGGATCGGCGAAGTAGAGGGCGGAGGGGGCAGGTGCCGGGCCGTGTGTGGGCGGGGCATCTGCGGCTGCGGGGCGCGGCGCTGCGACGTAGATCATGCCGACGGCACCGGCTGCCTTCAGTGCCTTCCAGCGCTGGTCGTTGCCGCGGCCGTAGGCTCGCTGCGGACCGAGGAGGTTTTCGGGTGCGTAGTTGTAGAAGACGACGATCTTGCCCTTCACTTCGGCGTCGGTGTAGCTATTCACGTGCTTGGCGGGGATGCGCAGGCCGTAGCCGATGAAGGCGAGGGGAGCGTCTACTGCCGCGGACTTCATGAGCGGGGAGAGCGAGATGTCTGTACCCAGATTCAGCGGCGTGGATGCGCCCTCATGCTTCAGGACCACGCTGGACTTTTCCATGTCGAGGATCATGGGCTGGAAGTCGATGGGCTGTTTGTAGCCGTCGGTGCCTGCGGGCTTGAGGCCGATGCTCTTGAACTGGTTTTCAACGTAGGCGACGGCGGCGTCATAGCCGGGGGTGCCGGTGCGGCGTCCCTGGAGCTTGTCGTCGGCCAGGTATTGCACGTGGGACCACCAGTCGGCGGCGGGTGCGCTCCAGTCCTTGCGTTCGCTCAGCAGGGGAATCTGAGCGGAGGCGGTCAGTGTGAGGGCAAGAGATACGAGCAGGGCGGCGGCGGTTCGGCGCATCGGGTGAAGTCTCCGGCAGGTCACAGGGGGATGAGGTGATGTTAAATCTTCCGGCTCGCGTTCCCGGCGCGCGGAGACGCGACATGCGTGAGTTCATCGCCCAGGTGGCGGTGGGCTTTGTATGGCCGAAGTTATTTTGCGTGGGGCCGGAGCAGGAGTCGTGCGGTGTGATGTCGCTCGGCGGGACTCAAGAGGTAAAGGCGATTCGCCGATAAAGGGCTAGACGTTCGATTGGAGTGAAGATGGATCTTCTTCCGGCCCTGTTTCTGTTTGCCGTGATGCTTTTGTTGCCCTGCCTGTGCGCAATGGCCAACCACTTTTACCGCGATGATCCTTACGGTGACTGCGTTGAGCCGCGGTTCGCTCGTAAAACGCTTGTCGGGATGCCGCGACACGCGGAGCTGCCCCGGTGGGAACCGAGGTCAGCATCCGCGGATCGTCTTTAACGCTTGCCGAAGACTTCGCCCATGCGCCGGATCTGTGCACCGACGCCGCGCAGCTTCTCTTCAATGTGCTCGTAGCCACGGTCGATGTGGTAGACACGGTCGAGGATCGTTTCGCCGTCAGCGACGAGCGCTGCCAGTACGAGCGATGCGGATGCGCGCAGGTCGCTGCACATGACGGCAGCGGCCTGCAGCGGTGTGCGGCCGGTGATGGTGGCCGTGCGGCCATGAACCTTGATGTCTGCGCCCATGCGCACCAGTTCGCTGACGTGCATGAAGCGATTTTCGAAGATGTTCTCCGTCACGCTGGAGGTGCCCTCCGCCTGCGTTGCCAGGGCCATGTACTGCGCCTGCATGTCGGTTGGGAAGCCCGGGTACTCGACGGTGGAGATGTCTGCGGCCTTGAGCGATCCACGGCCTTCGCTGCGGACGCGGATGTTGTCCTTGCCCACGTCCATGCGCACGCCGCACTCTTCCAGCTTGCTGATGACAGCAGCCAGGTGAGCGGGGTTGCAGCAGTCGACGTTGAGGTCGCCGCCGGAGATAGCGCCGGCGATGAGGAAGGTGCCGGCCTCAATGCGGTCGGGGTTGATGCGGTGCCGTACGCCGTGGAGCTTATCGACGCCCTGCACGCGGATGGTGGAGGTGCCAGCGCCTTCGATCTTTGCACCCATGCCGATGAGCATGGCTGCCAGGTCGGTGACTTCCGGCTCCTGCGCGCAGTTCTCCATGACGGTCTCACCCTCGGCGAGTGTTGCGGCCATCAGGAGGTCTTCGGTGCCGGTGACGGTGATCTTGTCGAAGACGATATGAGCGCCCTTGAGGCGTTCCGTGCGCGCTTCGACGTAGCCGTATTCCTGCGTGATCCTGGCGCCCATCGCCTCCAGACCCTTCAGGTGCAGGTCAATGGGGCGATCGCCGATGGTGCAGCCGCCGGGAAGTGCGACACGTGCCATGCCGGTCCGGGCGACGAGCGGTCCAAGCACCAGCGAGGACGCACGCATGGTCTTGACGATCTCGTACTTGGCCTGAGGGTCGCTGAGCACGGCGCACTGAATGGTGGTGCGATGTTGTGCGCGGCCGTAGCCCAGCTCGACCTGCGCGCCCATGGCTTCCAGCAGTTTGCGCTCGGTCTCGATGTCGCGGACCTGGGGGATGTTTTCGAGCACAACCTCGTCTGCAGTGAGGATGGCCGCAGCCATGCAGGGAAGTGCCGAGTTCTTTGCGCCAGAGACCTTGATGGTGCCGAGCAGGGGATTCCCGCCGCGGACGACAAACTTATCCATCCTGTGAGTTTACGAAAGAGTTACGAGGAAGGTAGGTGCCGGGGGAGGTACTTTTCGCACAGATTGCGGGACAACCCGTGATGTTGCGACTTTTGCCATACGCCGGCTTGTCATAACTGCTTGAAAGTGCAGGGTGCGGGCTTCCGTAGTGCTGCGGGGCTCCAAGACGAGGGCCAGAGCCGCCGAGGTCAGCTTCCTGCTTTTTGGGGACAGGATTCGGAAGCTTACCTCAGCGGCTGATCCGTTCCGGCTTTCGGTGTGGAGTGACCGTTGCTTAGACGGCCGGGGTGCCGGCCTTTTCGCGGGCCTTCTCGCGGTGCATCTCTTTCAACTGCTTCATCTGATCGGGTGTGAGTACGTTGCCCATCTGCATGCGCGTGCTTTGGGCGATGGTGCGGCGCTGCTGCTTGCGCTGCGCTTCGGTGAGCGAGGTGTCGGCGCTGAGTGCTTCCATCTTGTTACGACGCTCCGCGAGGATCGGCTCCAGTTTCGCGGTCTGATCCTGCGACAGGCCAAGCTTGCGGCCCATCTTCATGGCGGTCTTATGCGGGTCGTGTTTGCCTTGGTGCTGCGCCATGGTGGCTTCGTTGGCCTGCTGCGCAAAAGCAGGAGCGGCCGTGACGGAGAGGGTGCTGACAGCGAGAACGAGGGCGGCGAGGGACAGTGTGCGTTTCATCTTCTAGCTCCTTGCGGCGGTAGGCCGTACTGCATTCATAGACACGGTGTCCAGGGATGGTTGCGCGCAACTTTTTCTCCGTGGCTGAAGAAGGCTGCGTCCGCGTGGCAGGCGACGAGATGAAGTCTGGCGGAGAAGGTCAGGCGAATGACTTATAGACGGCGGTGAGAGCGATTCTGCTCCCGTAGACTGCGTCTCGTCCCTTACCAAACTGCGCTGTCCTGAGAGGATCTGACCCTGAGCCGGAACATGTCTATTTTCCTTGATCTTCTACGGTTCGTGGCGGCTGTCGTGGTCGTTGTGGGCCACTTTACCGAACCGTATTTCTCGCAGGGTTGGCCCGATCTGGTGTCCGTAGCGAGCTGCGCTGTTGCGGTGTTCTTCGTGCTGTCGGGTTTCGTGATCAGCTTCGTAACCAGAACGAAGGAGAAGCATGCGATCGACTACGCTGTTGCGCGTATCTCCCGGCTGTACTCGGTGCTGGTGCCTGCGATCGTCGTGAGCGGGATTGTGCTGTACGTTGGCTACCGGCTTGATCCGGAGTACGTGGGCCAATGGACCCAAGCATCAACGAACCTGCCCTTTTTGCGCGGATATCCGATCCTGCGTTTTCTTGCACAGACCGGCCTTTCCCTATCGTTCCTGAACAGCATTCACGATCACGAAGGCTATCCGGCGATGAACAGCCCTATCTGGTCCTTGAGCTATGAAGCGGGCTATTACGTTCTCTTTGGAGTGTTTCTCTTCTGCCGCGGTACGCGACGCATCGTTCTGCTTGCACTGGGTGCTGCCTTGTACAGCGGCGGGATCCTGCGTCTGTTGCCGGTGTGGCTGGCTGGGGTGATCGTTCACAAAATCACTCTAGGCCTGCCGTCTTCGCGCTGGCGCTTTGTGCTGGGTATTACCTGCCTGGTGGGAGTTCTTGCTGGATGCGTTTGCTGGCCGATGTTTTTGTCGTGGTCCGGAAATTCCCATGGTCCCCTGATGACGTTTCTGATCCGGGGGAAGGGGCGAGCAGTGGCACAGCCGGTGTTCTATTACTGGGGAGCGGTCACGTCGTTGTTGATCCTGGGAGTCGCGGCGCTGGATGAATGGAGCGAGCGCGTCCTGGTGCCGCTGGAACGACCGATTCGATGGTGCGCCGGGCATACCTTCTCGCTTTATCTTTTCCATTTCCCGCTGTTGGTTCTGGCTTACGTGACGTTGCATTACAACCGCTCGTCGCGGCCACAGCAGGCGATGGTCTTGGCCGGTGTGCTGGGTTGTTGCGTGCTGCTGTCGAAGATCAGTGAAGAGAAGAAGCTGTGGTGGCGAGCGAGTGTACGGTCGGCGTTCCGCAAGGTGTTTCCGGCGGTGAGCGTCATGGCGCGCTCGTAGACAACGACTCTGCTGATCTGTGATTTCGAAATCTCTTTTGTGGCGAGGGGTTCTTTTCGCGCGTCGCAATGCGTTACCTTGAATGGCATAACCAAAATTGAGGATGAGTGCGAGCGCTGTTCTTGTTTGTCCAAGCGTGTGCACGGTGGAGATTGCGATGAATCGACGGAGATTTCTTGGCAGCACAGCACTGGTCGCAGCAGCAGCACCGGGGATGCTCTACGGTCAACGTCCGGAGGCGCCGTCGACCTTTACCGGTACGTTGCCACCGTCGATCGCTGCACTGAAGAACCGCAAGTCAGAGGCGAAGCCCATCACGAACGAGGAGCGGGCGATGCGCGTCGCTCGTGCGAAGGAGCTGCTGGCGCAGCAGGGCATGGCCGGCCTGTTGATGGTGGGCAGCACGTCGCTGGTGTACTTCACCGGCATTCGGACCGGGAACAGTGAGCGCATGTTTGCTTACATCATCCCAGCGAAGGGCGATGCGTTTATTGTCTGCCCGTACTTCGAAGAAGAGCGTATGCGCGAGCGGCTGACGACGACGCCTGGTGGCGAGAACACACGCATCTACACGTGGAAGGAAGACGAGAGTCCGTATGCGCTGGTGAACAAGGGCCTGGCGGACCTGGGATTGCGCACCGGCAAGCTGGGCATCGAGGAGAAGACGCCGTACGTCTATGCGAACGAGATCGCGAAGGCCTGCCCGGGCATGGAAGTGGTGAATGCAACGCCGGTGACCGCAGGTTGCCGCATGATCAAGAGCGCGCATGAGCTGGAACTGATGCGGCTGGCGAACCAGGTGACGCTGAAGGTGTACGAGGCTGCGTGGAAGGCCGGGCATCCCGGTATGACGACGGAGCAGTTCAGCAACCTGATGGGTGTTGCCTACATCCAGTCGGGCTTTCCGGGGTACTCGAGCTGCGAGACGGGCATCTACAGCGCACTGCCGCATGGCTCGATCAAGCCGCAGGTGATCAAGGAAAACGACATCGTGCTGATCGACGATGGGTGCACGGTGGAGGGCTATCCCGCGGATATCTCGCGCACGTGGGTGTATGGCAAGCCGACGGACAAGATGCTGAAGGTGTTCGACGTGGTGCATGCCGCGCAGGCCGCTGCAGCTGCCGCTGCGAAGGCCGGCAACGAGGCGCAGATGGTCGACATTGCAGCGCGTGACGTCATCACGAAGGCGGGCTTTGGGCCGGATTACAAGACCTTCACACACCGGCTGGGCCATGGCATCGGTATGGATGGGCATGAGTGGACGTATCTGGTGCGCGGTAACAAGACCGTACTGCAATCGAACATGACGTTCTCGGACGAGCCGGGTATCTATCTGAAGGGTGAGTTCGGCGTTCGGCTGGAGGATGACATGGTCGTCACGGCGAGTGGTGGCGAGTTGTTCACTCCGCAGAGCCCATCCCTCACGCAGCCGTTTGGAATATAACGATCTGCGGTTGCAAGGGTGGTACCCGGCGACGTCATTCGTGGCCGGGCCATGCAACCAGGTGGCGTCCTGTCTGTATCGCACGGCATAATGGCAACAACCTTGCGACGCCTTTGGCCCAGGACGTTTTTTGCGCAACTGGTTCTGGGCACGGTCCTGGTCCAGACGTTGATGCTGGGCGTTTTCATCACCTGGGTGGTGAGTGCGCAACGGGATCTGGCGCAAAAACGGACTACGGCGCGCATTGCGGATCAGCTTAACCGGTTGTCGGTTGCGAGTGCCCGTCAGATGGCTCGCGGCGATAACTCCGCATTGCAGGATGTGCTGGAACTTGCGGAGATTGCGACGACCATCCAGGCGACGCGGCTGACAGATCTTGAAGGCAAGACGCTGGCGGTGAGCGATGCCGGCCGGAATCGCGGCCTGGATGCAGAGGAGCTGAAGGTACTGCCAACGGCTACGAAGCAGCAGATCTTCAAAATCCGGAATGGCCAGCCTGAGGCAGTGACGCCGGTGCTTCAGAACGGCAAGCCGGTTGCGCTGCTGTGGCTGGAACCGAATCCCTCCAGTGCTTACAACACGGCGAACACCGTGGCGCGCATCGCGTTCAGTTACGGTGCATTCGCATTGCTGGCGAACTTGCTGCCGATCTTCCTGATGACGCGGGCGATGACCCGGCCGTTGCGACGGTTAAGCGATGCAACGCAGAGCATCGTCCACAACTCCGGGACTGAGAGTGTGTTTCCGCTGCCCGTAACCACGGCCAATGAGGCGGGGCTATTGACCGTGAACTTCAACACCATGGTGCGGGAGCTGGAGGCGCAACGCAGCGGTTTGCTGGAGACGCTGGCGCTGCTCGATTCCATGCTGGGCAATGCGCCGATTGGGTTTGCGTTCTTCGACGGCGATTTTCGGTTCGTGCGATTGAATGGCTTCTTTGCGGAGATGTCTGGAGAGCAGCCTTCCGCGCACGTCGGATCCCTGGTGAATCAAGTTTTCGCGGGGGAGTTTGGGCAGCGTTTGGAGGGCTGCATTGCGGAGGTCTTCCAGAGTGGTAAGGCCAAACGCGATGTTGAGATTGCCGCAGAGCCAACGAGCGACGGCATGCCTCGTCGAACGTGGCTGATGAACTTTTACCCGGTTTGCATGCAGGCGAACGTCGTGCGTTGGGTGGGCGTGATCGTCTCTGAGATCACGGACCGGCTGGCTGCGGAAGAGACGTTGCGTAAGACGGAGAAGCTGGCCGCGGCTGGTCGGCTGGCCGCGAGCGTGTCGCACGAGATCAACAATCCGCTGGAGGCTGTGACGAACCTGCTGTACATCCTGCGGCACCACGAGCCGATGGATGAGCAGGCGCTGTTGTTTATCGAGACGGCGCAGGGCGAGTTGGCTCGTGTTGCGGAGATTACGCAACAGACGCTGCGGTTCTATCGGCAGTCTGCGTCGCGGAGTCGCACGGACCTGGCCGAGGTGATGAGCTCGATCGTGAAGCTGTATCAGCCGAGGTTGACGGCTGCGCGAATCAAGGTGGTGAAGGAGTTCCGCGGTGGCACGGAGCTGTTCTGCTTTGGCGGTGAGATGCGGCAGGTGCTGGCCAACCTGATCGTCAATGCGGCGGACGCGATGCAGGGGGGCGGCACGCTGTCGCTGCGCGCCCGGCGCGGCAGCGGACGACTACAGAACGGCACGTGGGGTCAGGGGATTCGCGTTGCCGTGTCGGACACGGGTACCGGCATGTCGCCGCAGACCAAAGCGAAGATCTTTGAGGCGTTCTTTACGACCAAGCAGGCGACCGGAACCGGGCTTGGGCTTTGGGTGAGCGAAGAGATTATCCGTAAGCACGGCGGTAGTGTGCGTGTACGGAGCCGTCAGGGTGAGGGTAGCGGAACCTGCTTCTGGATGTTCTTTCCGGATGCGGTGGCCGGGGAGATTCCTTCGGCTGAGATTCGAGCTAAGTCGTAAGTTTTCTTTTTGCTGCAAAGAGAGAGGCAGGGCCTGAGCCCTGCCTCTTTTGTTTGTTGCCGTGTCCGACTAGAGTTCCAGCGAGGTGTTCTCGATGGCGCGTCTCACGTTGCCGTCGGACTTTTGGAGGCGGCGTACGGCTTCCATCTTATCGACGTTTGCCTTCAGCATGACGACGGCGATGGGAATCGACTTGCCTGCGGACTTGATGGTACGGATGGCGTGTTCCCGATCGACACCAGTGACGCGCTGCAGCACGTTGATGCCACGCTCCACCAGCTTTTCGTTCTTCATGTGCACGTTGACCATGAGGTTGTCGTAGACGTAGCCCAGCCGGGTCATGGCGCCCGTGGTGATCATGTTGGTGATCATCTTCTGCGCGCTAGATGCCTTGAGGCGTGTGGAGCCGCTGATGACTTCAGGACCGACCTCGGCGACGATGGTGATGTCTGCCGCGTCTGCCAGGCGTGTGCTCTGATTGCAGACGATCGCTGCAGTCTGGGCTCCGCGAACACGCGCATACTCCACGGCACCAACGACGTAGGGTGTGCGGCCTGAGGCCGAGATACCGATGACGATGTCCTTCCGTGTTGGGCGGCGCTTGGCGATGTCGCGCTGTCCCATGTCGGGCGAGTCTTCGTTCACATCGGCTGCGCTGGCGAGGGCTTTGGGGCCGCCACACATGATGTACTGCACTTGGGCCGGCTGTGTTGAGAAGGTCGCGGGGCACTCGGCGGCATCCAGTGATGCGATGCGACCGGAGGAACCTGCCCCGACGTAGATGAGGCGTCCGCCGTCGCGTAGACAGCGGGCTACTACGTCGATGACCTGCGCAATCTCCGGCAGCGCCTTTTTGACGGCTGCACTCACCTTCGCGTCTTCCGCGTTGATGATGCGTGCGATCTCGAGAGCTGACTTGGTATCGAGGCCCTCGGAGGCTTCGTTCTGCCGCTCCGTGGCCAGGGCGCGGATGTTCTCCGGGGTACGTGGAGTCGGTTTTTGTGTTTGTTCTTCCATCAAAGTTGCAGGCATGGATCTCCGTCCTTCGCCATCGGCAATTCTAGTCCAACGGCACTACGATGCACGGACTTTCCTCCGAGATACCCGGAAGAACCCCAATGACTGTCTGGCCGGTGGCCGACATATGATCCGTTGTCGTGTTTTCATCGTCTTACATTAGAGTTGAGAGCAGAGTCGTGAACGATCACCAGCCAATAGATTCGGAAAATTCTTCGACGGCACACGCCGCCTCGGCACCTTCTGCGTTGCCAGGGCGTCCGCAAGGATCGCTTGGCTGGCTGCGAGATGTGTTGGCCTCGATCGCTGTTTCGGTCTTCATCATCCTCTTCCTGTATCAGCCTGTGCGCGTGGAAGGTACCAGTATGGTGCCCATGCTGCAGGACCAGGATCGTCTGTTCATCAACAAGCTTGCTTATCGCGTGGGCACAGTGCACCACAGCGATGTCGTGGTCTTCCACTATCCTCGCGATATTACGAAGAGCTACATCAAACGTGTTATTGCGCTGCCTGGCGATCGACTGCGTATCGACCATGGTCGCGTGTACGTGAACGATATGAAGCTTGCTGAGCCTTATGTGCCCGCCCGTTATGCGGATGAGCGCTCGCAACCGGAGATGCTTGTGCCGGAAGGCGAGTACTTCGTGATGGGCGACCATCGCTCGATCTCAAGCGACAGCCGCGACTTTGGAACGGTGGATCGCGGTCTCATCTATGGCAAGGCAAGCTTTGTTTATTGGCCTTTCGATCAGGCTGGTGCGGTTCACTAATCAAGGCAGGGAACCAAGGCAGAGTCCAAGCGTAGCTTTGCACAACGCCGTGGGATTGCTCTGCGTCAGACTAGAAACGGGTTTCTTCACCCTTGGGAGTTTTCATTGAAAAAGTTTGCCAGCAGCCTGCTTTTGATGGTCACGTTGTTTGTCGCGGGAAGCGCATTTCTGCCGACCTCGGCTGACGCGCAGCCGCGTCGCCGCCATCACCGCCCCTACCGTCACCACCGCCCCTACCATCACCGTGGCTATCGCCGGTAGGCGGTAAGTCTCTCGGCTAACGCCAAAGTAAAAGCCCCGCCTTCTGGCGGGGCTTTTTGGTTTCAAAAGTTGGACCTCAAATATGCGTGTGAACGATCTTCGCCAACGACTTCGGATCCAGACTGGCTCCACCGATCAGGAGGCCGTCGATGTCCGACTGCGAGAGAAGTGAGGCACTGTTCTCGGGCTTTACCGAACCGCCGTAGAGGATGCGCGTGTTCTCTGCGATCTCATAGTTGAAGACACGTGCGAGTTCGCTCCGAATGATGGCGTGCACTTCGTTGGCGACTTCGGGGCTGGCGGTGGATCCGGTGCCAATGGCCCAGACTGGCTCATACGCGACGACCAGCGTGCCGGCGCTGGAGGCGGGCAGGTTGGAGAGCGCGGCGCCCATCTGTGCCATCAGCGTGTCCTTGGTGAAGCCGCCCTGGCGGTCCGCCAGCATCTCGCCCAGGCATAAGACAGGCGTGAGGGCGTGCGCGATGGCGGCCTTCAGTTTGAGGCTGACCTGCTCGTAGCTTTCATTGGCATAGAGACGGCGTTCGGAGTGACCGAGCAAAACGTGTGTTGCGCCGATGCTGGTGAGCATGGTGGGCGATGTCTGACCGGTGTAGGGGCCCTCGTTCAGCCAATGCATGGTCTGCGCGCCGGCGCGGACGTGCGTGCCGCGCACGCGATCGATGACGGTCGAGAGTGAGGTCGCCGTGGGAAAGATTACGATCTCGGCCTTCTCGTGGTCGTGCACTTTCGGGAGAAAGGCGTTCAGGAACTCAAGCGACTCCATCGGAGTCTTGTACATCTTCCAGTTTGCCGCAATGATTTTCTTACGCATCCGTCTGTTCCTAACCTCTCTCAATGCGGCAGCTTATGCGACGCGGCGGCACCAGGGCAATCCCTGTTGTGCCGCGCCGCGCAATGAACGATTATTTTTGCGTCAGAGCTGCGACGCCGGGCAGGGTCTTGCCTTCGAGGAACTCAAGCGAAGCTCCGCCGCCGGTGCTGATGTGCGTGATCTTATCGGTGACGCCGGCCATTACGGCTGCGCTGACGCTATCACCGCCGCCGATGATGCTGGTAGCGAATTCATTGTCTGCAACGGCGTGCGCGACGGCCATGGTGCCCTTGGCGAAGGCAGGCATCTCGAAGACGCCCATGGGACCGTTCCAGACGATGGTTCGAGCGTCCTTGATCTCCTTGACGAAGAGCTCGACGGACTTGGGTCCGATATCGAGTGCCATGAGGTCTGCAGGGAAGTCGCCTGTGCCGTCGAAGGTGCTGGTCGTCGCGTCGGGTGCGAACTTGTCCGCGAGGATGTGGTCGACGGGCAGAAGGAAGCGCACGCCCTTCGCCTCGGCCTTTTTCAGCGCAGCTGCGGCGATGTCGATCTTGTCGGCTTCCAGCAGGCTCTTGCCGGTCTTCTGACCCTGAGCGTTCAGGAAGGTGTAAGCCATGCCGCCACCAACGATGATGGCGTCCACCTGGTTGAGCAGGTTGTCGATGACGTCGATCTTGTCGGAGACCTTGGCGCCGCCGATGATGGCGACGAAGGGCTTGTCGGGAGTGGTGAGCGCCTTGCCAAGATAGTTCAGTTCCTTATCCATCAGCAGGCCGCTGGCACTCTGCTTCACGAAGTGCGTGATGCCTTCGGTGGAGGCGTGTGCGCGGTGGGCCGCGCCGAAGGCGTCGTTCACGTAGACGTCGGCGAGCTTCGACAGCTTTTCGGCGAAGGCGGGGTCGTTCTTCTCTTCTTCCTTGTGGAAGCGCAGGTTTTCCAGCAGCAGGGCCTGGCCGTGCTCGAGCTTGTCGACGAGTTCTTCAGCGATCTCACCGACGCAATCGGGGGAGAAGGCGACGTTGCGCGAGGCGCCGAGGTCGGCGTCGAGCAACTGGCGCAGACGATCGACGACGGGACGGAGGCTCATGCTCTCGACTCGCTCGCCTTTGGGGCGGCCGAGATGTGCTGCGAGGATCACCTTCGCCTTAGCGCGGAGGGCGTACTCGATGGTCGGCAGTGTCTCGCGGATGCGGGTGTCGTCCAGGATTTCGCCGCCGTCCTTGGAGAGCGGAACGTTGAAGTCGACGCGGATAAACACGCGCTTGCCATGCAGATCGAGATCACGAATCGAAAGCGTTGCCATAAGGACAGGATACCGCCGTGGCAAAGGCGACGGGCGGCTATCGCTCGCCGCAAAGGGAACAGCCCCTGCGGGAGCGCAGGGGCTGTTGACGTTTGGTGCGGTTTACTGAAGTTCCGGCTTAGCCCTGGTTCGGCGTGACCACGCGGTAGCTTGCGCCGCCATTAGACCAGACCAGCAGCAGCATTTCCTTGCCGTTCGGCACGGTCTTGATGTTGCTGGCGAGCTGATCGGCAGAGGCGACGGGCTTGCGATTCACCTCCATGATGACGTCGCCGGGCTGAAGGCCCGCATCTTCTGCCGGGCTGCCGGGACGCACCTGAGCGATGGCTGCACCATTGACGCTGGCCGGGATGTTCATCTGCTGCCGGACCTCCGGTGTCAGATCGCTCATGGCCAAGCCGAGCTTACCGCCGTTGGACTGGCCGCCGTTGTCGCCATCGTTGGCTGCGACCTCGCCGTCCTTCTTGTACTCACCCAGTGCGACGTTGATGTTCTGGCGCGATCCGTTGCGGAGGACGCCCAGGTCGATCTTTGTGCCCGGCGTGAGCTGTGCCACCTGCACCTGGAGCGCGCCACCGTTTTCAATCGGCTTGCCGTTGACGCTGGTGATTACGTCGCCATTCTTGAGTCCGGCGTTGCTGGCCGGCGAGCCAGGCGTGACCTGCGAGACGATCGCACCGAGCGCCTGGTCGAGATTGAAGAACTGGGCATTCTGCGGCGTCACGTCATTCATGGCAATGCCGAGGTAGCCGTGGTGCACGCTGCCGGTCTTGATGATCTGGTCAGCGATGGCCTTGGCAGTGGCGGCCGGGATCGCGAAGCTGGCACCGGCGAAGCTGCCACTGTTGGTGGCGATCATCTGATTGATGCCGACGAGTTCGCCGTGAGCGTTGACGAGAGGACCACCGCTGTTGCCGGGGTTCACGGCTGCGTCGGTCTGGATGAGGCCACCGGGTGTGCGCGCATCGCTGGAGAAGGGTGCGGCGCGGTTTACCGCGCTGACGATGCCGCGTGTGACGCTGAACTGCAGGACGCCGAAGGGGCTGCCGAAGGCTAGCACGGTCTGGCCGGGCTGCAGCTTGCTGGAGTCGCCCCAGGAGATAGCGGGCAGATCATGCGCATCGACCTTCACGACGGCGATGTCCGTGAGCTTGTCGGTGCCGATGACCTTGCCGGTGAGCACGCGGCGGTCATGCAGTGTGACCTTGATCTGGGTGGCGCCCTGCACGACGTGGTTGTTGGTCACGATGTAGCCGTCCGGCGAGATGATGACGCCGGAACCTACGCCGTGGCGCAGTTGCTGCTGCTGGGGCATGGCACCGCGACCGAGGCCACCGCCGCCGCCGAAGAACTGACGGAGTTGCGGTGGCAGATCCGACGGGTCGATGCCGCGCTGTGCGGTCTGCCCGTCTTCGTCATCGTCCGAGCCTCGGCTGGTGACGGCGACGTTGACGACGGCGGGTGTGACGCGGGCTGCGAGCGTCTCCATGTCATGGTCTAGCGCGGCCAGCGACGAGACGCTCTGATCGTCCAGAGCCGACGCGGAGATCGCGTTGGCATGCACGCCGGTCCCGTGCAGGAACATGGCGGAGCCGAGTACGGCCACGGCAGCCAGGCTACCCGGAAGTGCGAAGCGGCGGGCGTTAGTGCGAGCGGTAACTAATGAATTAGTTGTTAGCGGCATGGTGGTGTCTTCTCCTGGAGGTGATGTCGGGTACTAAAGCTCGATGAGGATCCAGCCGTTGCGGACGGGCACGGCTACGTAGGGCGTTGTGAACTCAGTGGTGACGAAGCGGACGGTGGCGTCATCGCTGTCCTGTCCGTTTGATTCCGCGTCCTGCGCTGCTGTCTGGAGGAACCGGGCAGACGCATAGCCGCGCGGAAGAATTTGCACCGGTTGCAACGTGGCCTTGAGTTGCGGCTTGGGGGCGCTGCTGTGGCGCATCTTCGATTGCGGCTTCACGGTGAAGGTCGCCGGTACCATGTGCATTGTCGAAGCCGCGGTGGTGCTCGATGCTTTCACCATGGCTGCGGTGAGTGCGGAAGGCACGGTGGTGATCGCGGGTACCTGTGTGGCGGCCAGGCTCATGGGTGCGTCGGCAAAGCGGACGAGGCGCGGCGCGTGTGCAAGCCCTGCTGAGGCCGTCAGCAGAAGGGCCGCTGCTGTGGCGCTTGCCATGCCGGACTGCCTGCCGGTCCATGCCGGACGTTGTGACAGGAGTGCGTAGACGCGCTGCGTAAGCTCTGATTTGCGTCCCCATGCCGCGAGGGCCAGGCGTAGGCTTCTGCGCTGCATGCGCTGCTCGGCCAGGTGCGTGAGCGAGGCGGCGTAGGCCAGCGGCTCGGATGTTGTGGCGACCACCTTCGCGTCGCAGGCGAGTTCGCGCTGGATGCCGATGCTGCGGTTGAGCCAATGTAGCGCCGGGTTCAGCGGCACGAGCACCAGGCCGAGCTGGAGCAGCAGGTTGATCCAGTCGTCGCGACGGCGCAGGTGTTCGCACTCGTGCAGGGCGATCTGGCGGAGTTCGCTTACCGTGAGCTTTGGAACGAGCCATTCCGGCAGGAGAAGCACCGGGCGGAAGAAGCCAAGAATGGCCGGGCTATCGACCTCAGACGAAAGGCAGAGAAGGGCACGGCGGTCGCCTGCGGTGAAGCTGTCAACGCCGGCGATGGTGACCGGGACCGCGTTGCGGCGGACTCGGCGCAGGTGCTTCCATGCCAGGACGAGATCCGTCGCGCGCGCGATCGCAGCGGTCAACCAGATGGCGGCAATCGCTGTGGCGATCCATGGGGCCATGCGCAGTGGTGCTGTGCCGGTGGATGACGCGGTAACGTGCGTCACAGACGGCAACCAGGGAAGGATGGCGGCTGCGACGAAGATGGCGACGAGCAGCGTGTGGCGCAGCGCGGGCGATGCCTTTGGCGTGAGTCGTAGAAGTGCCGATGCCAGCAGAGCCAGCGCGGCACCCTGCCACAGGCCGGCGATGCATCCGGTTGCGACAACGATCGAGAGATGCGCGAAGACCGGGGTCATTTCGCCACCTCATCCGACGCAGACTTCTGCGCGGCTTCTGCTTCTGCGATGGCCTTTTTCAGGCGTGCCAGTTCATCCGAGCTGACGTCGCCTTCGCCCAGCAGCGCGAGCATCAGACGCTCGCGGCTATTGCCGAAGAAGCGGTGCATCACGTGGCGCACCTCGTGCTGCTGCGCATCCTGCTCGGCGACGCAGGCGGTGTAGAGGAAGGCGCGGCCTTCCTGCCGGTGCTCTACGTAGCCCTTGGTTTCGAGGATGCGGATGGTCGTCAGGACGGAGGTGTAGGCGAGGCGCGACTCCTCCGGCATGGCAGAGACGAGGTCCTGCACGGAACACTCTCCGCAGGTCCAGAGCAGGCGCATGAGCCTGAGTTCGGCTTCAGTCAACGTATTGGAGCGGCGCGGCGGCATTTCGTCTCTGGTAGGAAAGACGAGCAACTAAGGAATTAGTTAGCGGCGGGAATTGCGCTTTCCTAGCGGGCAGGTGCGGGCGCTTCCCGACTGTGCCGGACGGTCAGGATGATCACGGTGTCCGTTTTCACTTCGTAGATAACGATGTAGGCCCCGTGGCCGAAGCGCACCACCCACTCCCGCCTGCTTATGTGACCGGGCACGCGGCGACCGAGCAGAGGGAATGTCTCAAGGATTCGTGCGCCCGACTGGATGTCCATGAGCGCACGAAGAGCCGTTGCTCGGCTTTTGACGGCCACCAGGTGCGCATACAGGCGATCAAAATCGTCGAAGGTCTTCGGTGACCAACTTAGGTGTGGCATGAAGGACGCGGAGCATCTGGATCGTCGTGAAGACGTTTGATCCAGTCACGCATCTCGTCCTGAGACACATGCAGACCGGTCCGTTGGTAGTCCTGCCATGCAGACTCGGCATCCGCAAGCATCTGCTCCCGCTCTTCCGGCGACTGCAACTCTCCTGCTTCGAGGTACTGGTCGATGGCTTCGCGAACGAGAAGGTCTGGTGAGCGCAATTGTGCCGCAGCCAGGCTCTCGAGGCGCTCCTGCTGGTCGGGCTGAACGACGATCGCGTGCGAGGCTGCCATGCGGAGATGATAACGCTGGCTGTGTCCGGGCCAAAACTACTTCTTGCGCTTCTTTTCCAGCCGGTGCCAATACTGGAATGGGTCTTCGTAGAGCTCACCGTCGACTTCGGCGATCCGGCCCTGCATGCGAGTTTGCGCGTCGGTGACGGCTTTGTTGTAGACGGCGGGTGCGATGTCTTCGAGGAAGAAGTCGAGGAGCATGCCTGCGGGCAGGTCGCCGATGGGCTCGGGCAGATTGCGGTCGAAGTAGCGCTGGATGGAGGCGATGGCTTCTTTGCGGAGGTGGTCTGGGAGTTCGATCGGCATGACAGAACTAGTTTGCCATCACCAAACGTTGTTATCCCGCAGCAATGCGAAAGGGATCTGCTTTCTGCTGCGTCACCGCGAAATAGTGCGGTGAAACAAGCGAGAAGCAGATCCCCTCACTTCGTTACGGGATGACAAACATTCGTGAGTTAGGGGATGACGTAAACCCGCTGAGGCTTACAGCCCCTTCTTTACCAAGAAGAGAATGAGGTCCTTCACGCGGGAGGAGTAGCCCCACTCGTTGTCGTACCAGCTGATGACCTTGGCGGTCTTGTCGCCGATGGTCTTGGTCAGCAGGGAATCGAAGATGGAGGAGTGGCTGTTGCCCTTGAAGTCGCTGGAGACGAGCTCTTCATCGGTGTAGCCGAGGATGCCCTTCATGGCGCCTTCGCTGGCGGCCTTGATCGCGGCATTGATGGTCTCGACGCTGATCGCCTTGTCCGTGTTGAAGGTCAGGTCGACGACCGAGACGTTCGGCGTTGGGACGCGGATGGCGAAGCCGTCGAGCTTGCCGGCCATCTCGGGGATGACGAGCTTCAGGGCTTTGGCGGCGCCTGTGGACGACGGGATCATGTTGATCGCGGCAGCGCGGGCGCGGCGCAGGTCCTTGTGCGGGAAGTCGAGGATGACCTGGTCGTTGGTGTAGCTGTGGATCGTGGTCATGATGCCGCTGGTGATGCCGAAGGTGTCGTTCAGCACCTTGACGACGGGCGCCAGGCAGTTGGTGGTGCAGCTGGCGTTGGAGATAATGTTGTGCTTCGACGCGTCGTACTTGTCGTCGTTCACGCCCAGGACGACCGTCAGGTCCTCGTTGGTGGCGGGCGCGGAGATGATGACTTTCTTTACTGTCTCACCCAGGTGAGCCTTGGCCTTGGTGGCGTCGGTGAAGTGGCCGGTGGATTCGACGACGATCTGCGCGCCGGTCTCAGCCCAGGGCAGCTTCGCGGGATCGCGCTCTGCGAAGACCTTGATCTTCTTGCCTTCGAACGAGATGAAGTCGTCGCCGGCAGTGATTTCCTGCTTCAGATTGCCCAGGATGGAGTCGTACTTGAGCAGGTGGGCCAGCGTCGCGGGGCTGGTCAGGTCGTTGACGGCGACGATCTCGATGTCCGGATTGCCGATTGCCGTGCGGAAGACGTTGCGGCCGATACGGCCGAATCCGTTGATGCCTACCTTTACTGCCATTCTGATTCTCTTCCTTCCGTGTCGCTATTCACGCGCTACCAACAGTGTACCGTTCGGGAGGTTCGCGAGGTCCAGACGACTGTGTGTCCGTTGCCTAAATAGAGTTGGGTTCCCCAACCTCGTAGAGTCTCAGGGAACGGTCCGAGATGCCCGATTCCGGCCAGGTGGCACGCCATGCTGCAATGTGCTCGGAGGCAAAGTGGCGGTCAAGGTCGGCTCCGCTTTGCCACATCTCCTTGACATGGATCAGGCCCGCCGTCAGAACGTCTTCCGCATAAGCGTATTCTTCACAGCCTTGTTCAAGACGGCTTTGGAGAATCATCCGTTCCATTGGCGCTTTCGCGGCAGCCATATTTTGTGGAGGTAGTCTGATTGTGCCGACGATAAGAAGCATGAACTGAAGGATAGTAAGCCACCTCCGGAACGGCAACGGTTATCAAGAAATGCCGCTGCTTAGCCTTTCCGGTGGCTCGCCGGCACAGGCGCGGTTTTGCGGGTTAGGCTTACCCTATGGTACAAACCGAGTCATGCGCGACTGGATGCGCAACAAGATGAGAAGACGCAGTAAGCGTGGCCCGAACAATAGCGAGGCCACCGGAAAAATTGGGCAGGAGATCCCCCAGGACCAGCCCGCAGCACTTCAACCCACCTACCCGGATGCACCGGCAAAGGCTGCTGCTGCAGCTGTAGTCGCCGAGTCCGCACCGGCTTCCCTTGCTGAAAATGCAGCGCCCGGCAAGATCGAGGTTGAGACCCAGCCGGAATCGCTGGGAACTCTGCCGGTCGAACCTGCTTCGATACCCGCAGGGGACAAGGCTCAGCCGCGCGGCTATGTCGTGCTGGCGATCGGCCTGCCCGGCAGTGGCAAGACGACCTGGTACAAGCGTCGCGGCGTGACCCCGCTGAGCAGCGATATGCTGCGCACGATTCTGTTCGATGACATTACGGATCAGCGTTATAGCGGACTCGTTTTCAGCACACTGCGCAGCCTGCTGCGTGCGCGCCTGATTGCGAAGATGCCATGGAACTACGTGGATGCGACGAACCTGTCGGCTCACGAGCGCCGCCAGTGGATCAAGATGGCGAAGAGCTTCGGGTATGAGGCTCAGGCTGTCTACTTCGACGTACCGTTCGCGGTATGCATGGAGCGGAACAGCAAGCGCGAACGCCGCGTGGCCGATGACGTGATGCAGAAGATGGCAGAGCGTCTGCGTCCGCCATCGTTCAAGGAAGGCTTCTCAAAGATCACAGTGGTCCGTGTGAAGGGACTGCCCGGCAGCACGCCGACGGCTTCGGAAACCGATGCGTTCAACGCGCCGGTTCCTGCGGACATCGATGAGCCAAATGGCGACAGCAATGACGTCGATGGCAACGAAGTCGACAACAACGATCTTTCAACCCAGGACGAGTAACCACCATGACCGCCGCTGCGGGCAGCGTAGAGTTCACGCATGTGAGCTTCGCCCCGCACGGTGTGTCGCGGCCCATTCTCAACGACATCTCGCTGACGCTTGAAGCGGGCACCACAACCGCTCTGCTGGGCCGTTCCGGTTCCGGCAAGACGACGTTGCTGCGTACCGTGAACGGCCTTGTGTTGCCGACGGGCGGCAGCGTTCGCGTGAGCGGGAACGAGGTCGTCGGAGCGGATCTGATCAAGCTGCGGCGCGGCATCGGGTATGTCATCCAGGAGACTGGGTTGTACCCGCACATGAGCATCGAGCGGAATGTTGCGCTGCCCTTGGAGCTTGCAGGAAAGACGCTGAGCGAGCGCACGGAACGGGCGCATGCTTTGCTGCATGATGTCGGCCTTGAGCCATCGCAGTATGCGACCCGCATGCCGTGGCAGCTAAGCGGTGGTCAGCGGCAACGGGCTGGCGTTGCGCGCGCGCTTGCGGCGGATCCTGCGATTCTGCTGCTGGATGAACCGTTTGGTGCGCTGGACCCTTTGACCCGCGCAGAGATGCAGACGATGTTGCGCGATCTGCTGGCGCGACTGGGTAAGACGGCGGTGCTCGTGACGCATGATCTGCAGGAGGCCATCTTCCTGGCGCATCGTGTGATCTTCATCGACGCCGGAAATGTCGCGGCGGATCTGCCCTCGCAGGATGTCTTGAAGTCGGACCTCGCGAATGTGAAGGAGTACGTCCGGGCTGTGAATCGGTTTGAGGCGGCCGGATGATCGGCTTCCTTCACCAACACGCGTATGAGCTGGCCCGGCTGGTCTTTGAGCACCTTTGGCTTACCGGGTCGGCTATGTTATTTGCGACGCTGATTGCGGTGCCCACGGGCATCTGGCTGACGCGGCATGAACGTTGGGCGCGGCCTGTCATCGGTTTTGCAAACATTGTGCAGACGGTGCCGAGCCTCGCGCTCTTCGGCCTGTTGCTTCCCGTGCCTTGGCTGGGCGACCGTGCGGCACGGCTGGCGATCATTGCACTGACGGGGTACGCGCTGCTGCCGATCCTGCGGAACACGTACACGGGAATTCGGGGGATCGATCCTGCTCTGATCGACGTGAGCAATGCGCTTGGCATGACGCCGATGCAGCGACTGATCAAGGTGGAACTGCCGCTGTCAGCGAGCGTTTTGCTGGCTGGTCTGCGCACCGCGACCGTCACGTGCGTTGGCGTTGCGACCATTGCGGCGGCGATTGGCGCAGGTGGGTTGGGCGAGTTTATCTTCCGTGGAGTGGCCTCGGTGGATAACCGTTTCGTCTTGCTTGGCGCGATTCCTGCGGCGTTGCTGGCCCTAATAGCGGATGCGCTGCTCGGCTTGCTGGAACACAGGCTTGCTGTGCGGAGGGATTCGTGAAGCACCATCACAGCGGGTGCCCCATACATGATCGAAGAGCATCTATGGGCCTTCGCGCCAAGGCACGAGCCCGTTGCAGTCAGCTGTCTCTAGGAAGGTCGCGCTTCGCGCGATGCCCATTCATGACGGTGAAGCTGTCATGAATGGGGCACCCAATCTGTCGAGCCATAGCGGCTTGGGATCGATGTTCCGAGTGGCGATGACGCTGGTGGTTACGATGATGGTTCTGTCGTTCACCGCGTGCGATCCGCCGCATGGGTCGCGCATTGTCATTGGTGCGAAGAACTTTACGGAGCAGGTGATCCTGGGAGAACTGCTTGCGCAGGAGATTGAGGCGACCGGCGAGAAGGTGGACCGTCGTTTCTACCTGGCGGGCAGCTACATTGCGCATCAGGCACTGGTTGCGGGCCGCATCGATGCGTACGTGGAATACACCGGGACGGCGCTGACCTCCGTACTGAAGCAGCCACTGGATCATGATCCTGACCGTGTACTGGCGACGGTACGCCGCATCTACGCGCAGAAGTACGCGGTGCGCGTACAGCCGTCGCTGGGCTTCGAGAACACGTTTGCGATGGTGCTGCGTGGAGCCGATGCGGACCGGCTGCACGTGTCGAAGCTGAGCGACCTTTCACAGGCAGCGCCGACGCTTCGGCTGGGCGTGGGGTACGAGTTTGAGGAGCGGCCCGACGGTCTGCACGGCATGGACGATGCCTACGGCCTGCGCTTCGACGGCACACCGCGCATCATGGATCTTGGGCTGCTGTATCGGGCGCTTGGTTCGAACCAGGTCGATGTGATCTCCGGGAACTCAACCGACGGGCAGATCACGGCGATGGACCTGCGTGTGCTGACGGATGACCGGCGCTACTTTCCGCCCTATCAAGCAGTTCCACTGGTTCGCGAGGACACGCTGCGCAGCCATCCGAAGATGCAGGAAGCGTTGGACCGGCTGACCGGTCGCATCAGCGAAAGCGAGATGCAGGCGATGAACCACGCTGTGGAAGGCGACCATCGGGACCCGGCGGACGTCGTGCGAGATTTCCGTAAATCTCATGGCTTGTAATCCGCTCCTCGTCTGCTACATTGGCACCTGTGAAGCGAAGAAAGATCGAAAGCGTAGCGTTGCTGTTGGTGGCCCTTCTGGTCGCCGCGGGCGCTATGGCGCAGCCGATGAAGCGAGGATCAACAATGCACGCAACCGGAACGTTCAAGGTCAATGTGAAGCCGACGGAGGTCTCGCCCGTTGGCAAGGAAGCCGGCCTGGGAGTCATGACCATCGACAAGACATGGAGTGGAGCCATTGAGGGCACGAGCAAGGGCCAGATGACCACGTCCGTGACCGGCAAGGCGATGGCATACGTGGCGCTTGAAAGTATGAAGGTGAAAGTCGATGGCCATTCCGGCACGTTTGTGTTCATGCACAGCGCGACGATGATGTCCGACGATCCGCAGGCGGCCATGCTGAATGTCACGGTGGTGCCGAACTCCGGGACCGGGGACCTTGCAGGGATCGAAGGCAAGTTGAAGATCATGATCGACAAGACAGGCCACAGTTACGACTTCGAGTACACAATGCCTGCCCGATGACTGTATCGCTCCCGAATGGGAAACGGCATGGAGCCCCCCGCGCATCCAAGCCTTTGGAAAGCAGGAGGATTCATGGCTGAGAAGAATGTGTCGGGCGCGGAAGGTATTGCGAAGATCAAGGAACTGACGAAGGACATACACATCGCGATGTTGACGACCGTGGCCGACGACGGCACGCTGCACGCACGTCCGATGGGAACAGAATCCACTGATTTCGACGGAACGCTGTGGTTCATTACGCGTCTTGATTCGGGCAAGGTCGACGAGATTCGAGAGGACAGCCACGTGCTGGTGAGCTACGAGCAGCCGAAGGATGGCATGTATCTGTCGCTGCAGGGTCGCGCCGGCATCGTGAAGGATCGCGCTCTGATCAAGCAGCACTGGTACAAGATGGCGGACGCCTGGTTCAAAGAGGGCAGCGATGATCCGGCGGCTGCACTGATCCAGGTAAAGGTTACGGGCGGCGAGTACTGGGAGTCGAGTTCGTCCGGTATTGTGCGGCTTGGCCGGCTGGCTTTGGCGTCCGTTCTGGGCGCGGACAAGGTCAGCGTGGGCGACGCCGGTAAGATCACGCTTTAATTGCGCACGATTTGCTACAGTTTGTGATGTCGGATTGCTCGCGGTACCGTCCTACAAAGAGGCCGCGGGCACGGCACACATTTCGAGGAACTGCATGACTCTGAAGAACCGCAGCCGACGTACCGGCAACGACGAAGGCTTTACGCTGATCGAACTGCTGATCGTCATGTCGATCATCATCATCATTGCCACGTTCGCGATCCCGAACATTACGCGTATCAAGCGGCAGGGCAATGAGACATCGGCGATCCAGTCGATCCGTGCCATTGTTGCTGCGCAACTTCAATATCAGCAGACCTATCCGGCTAACGGCTACGCCTGCGATTTGAAGGCACTTGGCGGTGATAAGGGAACAGCACCTTCCCCAGCAGCGGCGGGCCTGCTGCAGCCTGACCTTGCGGGCGGACAGAAGGCTGGTTACACCTTTGCCATCGTCAACTGCAACAAGGTCACCATCAACAATCAGGACCAGTACACCAGCTACGAGATCACCGCGGTTCCGCAGAAGATCGGCAACACCGGCGATCGTGGCTTCTGCTCCGATGATTCGCAGCAGGTGAAGTACGACCCTAAGGGCGGCACGGCCTGCACGCAGCCGATTCAGTAGGAAGCGGCAACCCGGCTAGTCCGCAGGTCAGTGAAGTTTAGGAAGCGGGTGCGGCCTTGGCTGCGCCCGCTTTTGCTTGGCGGCATCCAAAGGAAGCGATGAGATTGATTTCCCGTATTGCTGTGCTGCTCGCAGCGTCGATCACCACGGCACAGGCGCAGGACGTCCACGCGCTGGCCAGCAAGGTCGATGACCACTACAACCACCTGACCAGCCTGCGCGCCAATTACACCGAGCGCTATAGCGGCATGGGGCAGCAGCGGACCGAGACAGGCACTCTGCTGCTCCGAAAGCCCGGCCGCATGCGCTGGTCTTATTCGACGGGCAAGCTATTCGTGCTCGACGGGAAATTCGGCGTCAGCTACACGCCGGGCGATCCGCAGGCGCAGCGCGTGCCTGCAAAGCAACTGGACGATATGCGTTCGCCGCTACGGTTCCTGCTGGGGCACACCAAGCTTGAAAAGGAACTCGACCATCTGCAGGCGACGCCCGCTGCGAATGGAGCAGTGACTCTCGCCGGCACGCCTCACTACGAGATGACGCCGGGCGACCAGCGTGTGCAGAAGATCGCCGTCACCGTGATCCCAGCGACCGGCGCCATCAACGGTCTTCGCATTGAGGAGATCGACGGCAGCTTTACCGAGTTTGTCTTCCGCGACCTGCAGGAGAACGTGCCCGCCACAGATGCGGACTTCCGCTTCACCCCGCCTGCGGGTGTCACCGTGATCGATGGTCTGCCGCCCGCGTAGAGTAGCGGGTATGACAGCCATCAACCTTGCCTCGAAGCTCGCAACGTTCACGGATCACTGGTCACCGAGGATCGTCGCCGAGTACAACGGCAACGACATCATGGTAGTGAAGGTGAAGGGCGAGTTCACTTGGCACTCGCACGCGGATACGGACGATCTGTTCCTGGTGCTCAAAGGCTCGCTGACCATCCGCCTGCGCGACGGCGACGTACACCTGGGGCCGGGTGAACTCTTCGTTGTGCCGAAGGGCATCGAGCATTGCCCGGTGGCGGAAGACGAGGTCCACCTGCTGCTGATCGAGCCGTGCGGCACACCCAACACGGGTGATGTCATAACCGCCGTGGCCAAGCAAAGGATCTGAGCAGCGGCGCACGCGTGCGCTATTCGACAGGCGAATGATTCTTATTCTTGCTCTCCGCACCTCTTTGCCCTAAAAAGAACTAGGACCAATACTGTCCGCATTGCCTTCGCGACGTTGCATGGCAATTCGTTCATGAAGCGAGTCTGAAGAAACTTGCCGCAGAATTGGCCGTCTAGAGGAATTAGAGAATGACGAAGATGCACCGTTCAAACCTTCTTGCTGCCGCCGTCGCTGTAGTGGTTCCCGCTTTATCGATGCCTCTGCTCGTCGCGCAGCCGCCACGGACTCCGCCGCCGCGCGTCTTTCTGCTGGCGCTGGACACGGACCATGACGGCCAGCTTGCGGCTGCTGAGATCGCCGCTGCGAGTGCGTCGCTGCTGACGCTGGATAAGAATCACGATGGGCAGATAACGCCGGATGAGTATGCTCCGCGCTTCCAGACGGATTCGCCGGTTGCGAACGAGTTGTATGCACGCTTGATGGCGATGGATGCGAACAAGGACGGTGTCCTGACTGTCGATGAGGTGCCGGAGCGCATGCAGCCGATGTTCCAGCGAGGCGATGCGAACCACGACGGCAAGCTGACCGGGGATGAGATTCGCGCGATGGCGCAGGCGCAGGCCGATCCGCAAGGCCGGCCAGTTGGACGGAACAATGCATCGGTGCAGCTGCGCGTGGATCCGATCACGAACTCGCTGGATGTCGATCATGATGGCGTCTTCACTGCGGCCGAGATTGCAAGTGCTCCGGGTGCGTTGAAGACGCTGGACAAGAATGCCGACGGCATCCTGTCAGCGGACGAACTGCGTGTTCGCCAGCAGACTCCGGCGGAGCGTGCTGCGCACAGCATGGACGAGTGGGATGGCGATCGCGACGGCTTCCTGATCAAGGGCGAAATGCCGGACCGGATGCAGGCGAACTTCGAAGCGATGGATCTGAATCACGATGGCAAAGTCAGCCTGGAAGAGATGACGACCTTCATGGCGACGCAGCCGATGGGACGCGGCCCGGGTGGCCCCGGTGGACCGCCTACCGGAGCTGGCGAACGCTCCGGTGACATGAAACCTCCAGCCGAACGTATGCCCGAGAACAACGCTGCGCCCGCACGCTAACCCTGCAGCACTTACCTGCCTTACTCAGGAGAAGAGATCGTAATGAAGAAGAAGACACAGGGATTATTTGCCTCCGCTGCCTTGGTTTCGCTGGGAGTGTTGCAAGCATCTGCTGCTACTCAGGTCATGCAAGCCGGAGCGGTGAAGCATGACGCAGCAGGCACGTGGGCCTTCGCGCATGAAAACGTGCTGGGAACATCGCTCGACATGAACGTGACTGCTGCTTCGAAGACGCAGGCGCATGCGGCGGAGGCAGCGGCGCTGGCTGAGTTTGATCGTCAGTCGAAGATCCTGAGTGCGTGGGACGCGAAGAGCGAGTTCTCGCGCTGGCAGAAGACACGCGGTGTTGCCGTGAAAGTCTCGCCGGAGCTGATGGATGTCCTGGCTCGCTTCGATGCGTGGCAGGGTGAGACAGGTGGCGTGTTGAATGCTTCGTCGGAGGCAGCCGCGAAGGTATGGCGCGGCGCTGCGGCAAAGGGTGCTGCACCCTCGTCGAAGGACCTCGACAACGCGGTGCATGCGATGGCGCAGAAGCACTGGTCGCTGGATCGCGTGCACGGCACCGCGACGCGGCTTTCAGATGCGCCTTTGGTCCTTGCCAGCTTCACGAAGAGCCTGATTACGCAGAAGGCTGCGGATGTAGCGCTGCATGCGGGTGCGACGGGCATCATGCTGAACGTGGGCGGCGACATCGTCACGCGTGGTGCGCTGACGCAGCGTGTGGACATTGCCAACCCCAAGGCCGATGCAGAGAACGATGCTGCGCTTGATACGGTGGTCTTGCGTGATCGAGCCATTGCGACCAGCGGCAGCTATCGTCGCGGCTTTGCAGTGGCGGGCGAGCTCCGGTCGCACCTGATTGATCCGCGTACGGCGCAGCCTGCCGCTGCTGTTCTCTCATCAAGCGTCATTGCTCCGGATGCTGCTACGGCTGGTGCACTTGCGACGGCTCTGTCGATCCTGTCGCCTCGTGAGTCGGCTGCGCTGATGCAGCGTCATCCGGATGCGGCTTACATGATCGTCACGCGGGATGGTGAGCGCGTCGCCAGTAAGGGTTGGGCTACGTATGCCGAGCCGAAGGTCGAGCGTGTGGCCTATGCCGTGCGTGCCGGTGCGGCGGCACCGGCTGGATCGAACTGGAACCAGTCGATGGAACTGCTGGTAAAGCTGGAGCTGCCGCGCGTCGATAACCCGCGCTATCACCGGCCATATGTCGCTGTCTGGATTGAGGACAAGGACAAGTATCCGGTCCGTACCGTTGCGCTGTGGTTCAAGAATCCGCGTTGGTTGAATGAGTTGAAGGGTTGGTATGGCGAGGATCGCGTGCGGAATCTGGCCGAAGGAACGGATATCTCTGCGACCGTTTCCAGCGCGACGCGTGCGCCCGGGACCTATTCGCTGAAGTGGGATGGCAAGGACAACAACGGCAAGCTGGTGAAGGCAGGGAAGTACACGGTGGTGATTGAAGCTGCGCGCGAGCACGGCGGGCACTCGCTGCTGCGCCAGGAGATTGACTTCAACGGCACCGCCGCGCAGATGACGCTGCCCGCCAGCGAAGAACTGGGAGCTGTTCAGCTTGACTATCGGAAGCAGTAAGGTCGAACACAGCCCCGAGGCGCAGAGCATCACCGCCGCGGTTACACGTCGCACCGCGGCGGAGAAGGCCGCGCAGCCATTGTCTGCGCGGCTGCGCAAGAAGACAGCCATCGTCTCGCGGTGGCTGCATATCTACCTGTCGATGGTGTCGTTCGCGGTGGTGCTGTTCTTTGCGGTGACGGGCCTGACGCTGAATCATGCAGAGTCGCTCTCGCATGGTGAGGTGGTTAAGAATCTTAACGGTTCGCTCTCGCCGAAGGAGATGGGGCCGAAGGACCATCCGGACACGCTTGCGATCGTGGAGCACATTCGCTCCAAGGATGGCGTCCACGGCGCTGTCAGCGATCTGCGTGTCGAAGACGACCAGATCAGCTTCAGCTTTCGCGGGCCCGGTTACAGCGCAGACACGACGGTGAATCGCGCCGATGGGATGTATACCGTCGTGGAGACGCGTGCGGGCTTGGTCGCGGTCATCAACGATCTACACAAGGGGCGTGACACCGGGAAGGTGTGGTCATGGATCATCGATGCGTCCGCGATCCTGCTGACGCTGGTGTCGTTGAGCGGTTTGGTGCTGATCTTTTTCGTTTACAAGAAGCGTGTGAGCGGGTTGATTCTTGCTGGCATCGCGACGGTAGTCTGCCTCATGCTCTACAAGCTTTATGTGCCGTAGGGCTTAGAGGACAACCAGCTCGTAACGCGCCATGATCTCGATGATGCGAGTGCGGTCGGGCGGGCCGTCGCTCATGGCTTCGCGGACCTCTTCAAAGTACCGCTTGCCGATGGAGCCGGGATTCAGCGTGACCAGCGCCTTTGCAGGCGCATCGTGCAGGTTCGCATGGTGATGTTTCACACCACGCGGAATCATGAGTGACTCGCCGGCTTTCAGCTCGTGCGCTTCGCCGTTTACGGTGGATGTGAGTGTGCCTTCGAGGCCGTAGACAAACTCGTCCACGGCGCGATGGTAGTGGGGCTCCGGCACGCGTGCGCCGGGCTGCACGAGAAATTCGAAGATGACGAGATCGCCGGAGCCCTGCGTCTCATCGACGAGGAATGTCAGTTCGATTCCACCAAGGCGCACCACGGCGCTGCTGTCTGGCTGCTGCATCACTCACCTGTTTTCTAGGGGAGTGAGCAGGCTAACATGCCAGATCGGCGCGGGTGATTTTTAGATCGCCTAGATTGCCGAGCAGTGTGAGCGAGATGTTGTCGCCGATCAGCAGCTCGTTGGCTACCCGCTGTACATCGGCAGGCGTTACGCGGTCGACGTCCGCGATGATCTCATCGACGGTGTGGAAGCGGCCGTAGTACATCTGCTGGCGAGCCAGGTTTCCCATGCGTGCCGAGGAGCTCTCAAGGCCGAGAACGATGTTGCCTTTAGATTGATTCTTCGCGCGCTCCAGCTCGTCTTCGCCGATGGGCTCCGTCTTCAACTTGCGGAACTCTTCGACGATCAGGCGAATCATCTCACGTGTCTTTTCGATGGACGTACCCGCGTAAACACTGAGCGCTCCGGTATCGCGATAGGGCGACAGCTCTGAGTAGATGGAGTAGGCGAGGCCTGCATCTTCACGCACCGACTGGAAGAGGCGCGAGCTCATGCCGCCGCCGAGAATTGAATTCAAAAGGTACAGAACGTAGCGGTCCGGCGAGTCGACCGCGGGTGCGGGAACGCCGAGACAGATCTGTACCTGCTCGAGTGACTTCTTCTTTTTGAGCGTGATGTGCGGTGTTGCTTTGGGTGCTGCGAAGCGGACAATCTTGTTGTCGCCGGCCGGTGCGAGTGCGCCGAAGTGCCGCTCGACGAGAGCGATCATCTCGTCATGCTTGAGGTGTCCTGCGGCGGAGATGATCACATTTGACGGCACGAATCGAGATGCGTGGAAGGAGCGCACCGCGGTCTGATCGAAGCTGGAGACAGTCTCTGCCGTGCCGAGGATAGAGCGTGCGAGCGGGTCGTTCTTCCAGAAGTTTGCCGTGTGGATCTCGTGGACGAGATAGTCGGGATTGTCCTCGTCCATCTTGATCTCTTCGAGCACGACGGACTGTTCGCGTGCGATGTCGTCGGGTGCGAAGGTCGGATTCAGTACGAGATCTGCGAGGATTTCCATTGCCGGTCCCACGTTGGTGTCGAGCACCTTCATGTTGAAGCAGATGGTTTCCTTGCCGGTGAATGCGTCTAGGTTGCCGCCGATGGCGTCGGTTTCGCGCGCGATCTGCTTGGCTGTGCGCGACGTTGTGCCCTTGAAGACCATGTGTTCTACGAAATGGGAGAGGCCGTTTTCTGCGGGTTGTTCGTCGCGTGAGCCTGTGCCGACCCATACGCCTACTGAGACCGATCGCATGTGCGGCATGCTCTCGGTGAGGACGAGGAGGCCGTTGGGGAGCGTGGTCCGGCGGATGTTGCGGGCGGGTGATGCGGCGGTGGCAAGCGTCGCATTCTCTGCGACGGGGACGGTTTCAACCATCCTTCCATTGTAGGCGCTATGCGGGTTTTCGGATGGGTTCGGTGGCGATGCGGGCGAGCAGGGAGGCCTTGATTGCGGGCCAATCTTCTTCGGTGATGCTGTACCACTTCGTGTGTCGTGTGGAGCCGTCCGGCATGATCATGTGGTTGCGAAAGGTGCCTTCGAATTGCGCGCCCAGCTTGAGTAAAGCGCGTTGCGAATGCAGGTTTTCGTGGTGTGTTTTGAGCGCGATGCGACGGAAATGAATCGTCTCAACGCCGAATTGCAACTGGAGGAGCTTAACCCGTGGATTGACGCCGGCACCGCGCCAGTTTCTGGCCAGCCAGGTGAAGCCGATTTCGACGGTCCGGTGGGGCCGATTGAGGTCGAGGTAGCTGGTCGCGCCGACGACCTCGCCGTCCACGGTGGTGACCCAGGGCATGACGGTTCCGGTCTCGGCGGCTCGCTCGGAGTCGTCGACGAGTTTCTGGACGTCGGCGGGTGTCTCGATGCGGAGGTTCATGTGCTTCCAATTGCTCGGCTCGATGGCGATGCGGGTCAGACCCTCGACGTGCTGCTGCGCCATCGGCTCAAGCCGGACGCCGTATCCCTCGAGGACGGGCGTCTGGTTCATGCCGCGACGAACTCCCGGCGAGCGGGCAGATCGAGGAGCCGTTCGGCTACGTGGTCGTAGTCGTGGCGGAGGACGTCGCCTTCGTGGACGAAGTTGCCGGTGATGGGTGTGACGCCGAGTTCGCGGATGCGGTCGAGGTCGGCTTCGATGGGTTGCTGGCCTTCGCGGGCGTACTTCTCCAGCAGCACTTCGGAGATGGGAGCGGTGTTGACGAGGGCGAAGTCGAAGAGCCGCTCGCCGCCGCAGTGTGACTGGATGTGGCGGATGTGGTCGGCGGCGGAGAGGCCGAGGGATTCGTTGGCCTGCGTCATCAGGTTGCAGACGTAGACGCGCTTGGCGCGGGAGGCTGCGATGGCTTCGGGAATGCCGCCTACGAGCAGGTTGGTGATGAGCGAGGTGTAGAGCGAGCCGGGACCCAGGGTGATGAGGTCGGCTTCTGCGATGGCTACGAGCGCTTCGGGCAGTGGCTTTGCGTCTGCCGGGTGCAGCATGAGTTCGGTGATGCTGCGCTTTGAGGCGGTGATATTCGTCTCGCCGTGGACGGTGGTGCCGTCGTCCATGCGGGCGGAGAGGGTGACGTTGCTGTTGGTGGCCGGGTAGATGGTGCCGCGCGCGGCGAGGATTTGCAGGGACATCTGCACAGCCTGTGCGAAGTCGCCGCCGTGGATGGCGGTGAGCGCGGCCAGGAAGAGGTTGCCGAAGGAGTGGCCGCTGAGGCCGTTGGTATCTGCGCCGGCAGGAAAGCGGTATTGGAAGAGGCGCGTGAGCAGCATTTCGTCTTCGCTGAGTGCTGCGACGCAGTTGCGGACATCGCCCGGCGGAAGCATCTTGAGATCTTCGCGTAGGCGGCCGCTGGAGCCGCCGTCGTCTGTGACGGTGACGATGGCGGAGAGTTGCGCGATGCGGCAGGGCGCGTCTTCGCAGATGTCCTCGGGGCGTGGTGGCATGCCTCGGCGTTCGCTCATCTGGACGTAGCGCTTGAGGCCGCGCAGCAGCGTCGAGAGGCCGGTGCCGCCGCCGATGGCGACTACGTTGATCGGTGCGTAGAGGTGGCTGGACATCGGTTCTTAGTCTATCGGTTTGATTTTTCGCTCCGCGATTGGGAGCGTCAATGGCGCGACCCGATGTTAGCCCAGAGAGCGGTCGCGGGAAAGCCTGGATGTCGATGGGGCGGGCCGTTGGCCCCTGGGGTTGTGGTTGATTTTGGAGCCCATGTCCCAGAAAGCGAGACACCCGCGGTTTTGGTCGATCCCACTCATGACGATATAGCCGTCATGAATGGGGCACCCGCGCGCCGTCGGAGCCATGTCTCTGAAGCGAGACGTGGGGCACACACGTTAGGTGCTGATTGGTGCTCGATCCCACTCATGACGATGGAACTGTCATGAATGGGCACCCGCTCTTTTGGTTAGGGGAGGGGGATTGGGGTTGGTGGGGGTTGGCCGTTGAGGACGGCCTGGATGTTGTCGAGGGCGAGCATGCCCATGGCGGTGCGGGTTTCGATGGTGGCGCTGCCGATGTGTGGCAGGAGGTAGGCGTTGGGCAGGTCGAGGTAGCCGGGGTTGACGTTGGGTTCGCCTTCGAAAACGTCAAGGCCTGCGGCGGCGATTCGGCCGCTGCGGAGTGCGGCGATGAGGTCCTCGTCATTGACCAACGCGCCGCGTGCCGTGTTGATGACGATGGCGCCCTGCGGCAAGAGGTCAATGGTCTTGCGGTTGAGGAAGTGCTTTGTCTCTGCCGATGAGGGGGCGTGGATCGAGAGGAAGTTGCTGGCGCGCAAGAGAGATTCCGGGGTGTCGTGGAAGATGGCGCCCTGCGCTTCGGACTCAGGGAGCGGCTTGCGGTTGTTGTAGTGGATGGTCATACCGAAGGCGCGTGCGCGGTGTGCGAGTGCCTGGCCGATGCGACCCATGCCGTAGATGCCGAGGATGCTGCCGGTGAGTTGCCAGCCGAGCAGGTCGGCCGGTTTTCTCTTCGGCCATTCGCCGGAGCGTACCAGTTGCTGAGACTCATAGGCGCGGCGGGATGCGCCGAGCAGGAGGAGCATGGCGACGTCGGCGGTGGCGTCGTTGAGGACGCCGGGGGTGTTGCTGACGGGGATACCGCTGGCCTTTGCGGCCGCGAGGTCGATGTGGTCGTAGCCGACGGAGAAGGTTGCGATGGCCTTGACGGACTTCGGGACGCGCGCGAAGAAGGTGGCGTCGAGCTTCTCGGCGGGGCTGATGAAGAGAGCATCGGCGCCCTCGGCAGCGGCGATGAGTTCGTCCGGGGTGAGGGCGCGGTCGTTCGGATTGCGGCGGGCTTCGAAGTCGCGTGCAATGCGTGTCTCCACCGCATCGGTGAAGTGACGCGTGACGACGAGGATGGGTTTGGATGGCATGGGTCGATGCTATCGCTGGAAGCTGGAAGATGGAACAGGCAGTGGGCTTTGAAGACGGGAAAGGGCGCTCCTGTGAGCGCCCTAGTGTTCCCGACTCTGAGTTCGCTGTTTAGCCTTCGGGGTAGAGGAGTTCTGTGAAGCGCGGGTCGTCGGACATGTCCTGGAAGTCGGAGTCGGAGCGGGCCTGGATGCGGTTCATGCTATTCAGGCGGATGGCTTCGGTCAGCTTGTCGAGGCAGGTCGAGGTGTCACCGGTCATGGAGGCGAGTACGGCGAGACCGTAGAAGGCGTAGTCGGCGTTGCCGTCGCCATCGAGGATCTCGTTGAGGTGCTCGCGCGCATCTTCGTACTGACCGTCATTGAGCAGCGAGATGGCGTAGTCGTACTTCTCTTCGGGAGAGGTGAAGTCGTTTGCGCCCTTCTTGGACTGCGCGATGCATGCGGACAGGTACATCCGGATGCGATCGATGAACTCCGGCGGAGCGGTCTCCAGCAGCTTCTCCAGCGCGGGATGCGCGGCGGAGTAGTTGCCCTGCTGCATGGCGGTTACGGCTGCCTGGTACTGTTCGAGCGCGGCAGCGCGATTGGCATCATGCGCGGGTGGAAGGTGACCGGCAAGTGTGCGCGGGGTCGGCATCACGGAAGTCTTGCTTGGAGCTTTACCGGCTTTTGCGGCGGTCTTTGCAACTGGCATTTTTAGGTTCCTGGTCGGCAGATGGATTCTTACGGCTTACGTCCAGAAGCCATTGTTTGGGGGAACGGTGTTCGCTATGCGTTATACGGTACCCAGGACCCAAGGTCAAGAGGCGGTCTTTGAGCTGCGTTCCGATGCGGCATAAAGGACAGGATTGAGGTCTGGATCGTTATACATCTTCATCTGTCGATAGAGGCGGAAGCGTACCTTGCCATCGGCGATGTTGTGGAAGAGAAGTGTGAGTGCATCGCGAAGATCGTCGCGCTGTTCGGTGAGTATACGAAGGCGTTGCCGATTCCGTTCCCGGTGTTCCGCGGAGGCAGTGGCGCGCTCTGCTTCTTCGTGTGTGTGATAGATCTTCAGCGACAGGATGGAGAGGCGGTCGACGATCTGGCCGGGCGTCTCCGAGTGCAGCGGTGCAGTCCCGTTCTGCTGCAGACGATCGAGCAGAGATTCATCCAGGCGTTCCACGAGATTGTTGCGTTGCTGGTTGGTGCGATCGATGAAGCGCTTGCACTGCACGATGGTGCGGTCGGTCGCGTTGGGATCGCGGGCTTCATCTTCGAGGTGCCACAGGGTGAAGTTGGCCGCGTGCAGACGCTGCGCGATCTCGCGTGGTGAGAGGTCTGCGGGGACATCGAGATCCTGCCGGTTGCCGGCGTCGCTATGCCAGCGATGCGTTGCGCCGTCCTGTTCCTCGACGAGGATCGCCGGTGTGAACGGGAGCGGTGTCTCATGCGGCTGTGGGTGCTCAGGCATTCCATGCCATTGTAGACACTCCCCAGAGGCTGTCTGGCCGCATTGGTATGCTGGACACTCATGCGGCTACTACTCATTGGGAATTACGCGCCGGACAGACAGAACAGCATGCTGCGCTATTCCGATCTGCTGTGCCGCGAGATGAAAGCCCGTGGGTACGAGGTGCGGGTGATTGCACCACAGCCGTTTGCGACACGTGTGTACGACCGTGGGGTCGTGGGCAAGTGGCTCGGCTACATCGACAAGTACCTGATCTTTCCGTTGCAACTTCGGGCTGTGGCGCGCGGCTGGGACTGGGTGCATGTGTGCGACCATTCCAACTCGATGTACCTACCGCACGTGGACGCGGCGCGGTCGAGCATTACCTGCCATGATCTGCTGGCGGTGGAGGCTGCGTTGCAGCAGCACAGTATGGCCGATGTGGGCCGACGGGTTTCGTTGACGGGGCGCGTGCAGCAGAGCTGGATCCGGAAGCACCTGGTGAAGGCGCGGCGTGTGATCTGCGTCTCGCACGCGACGGAACGGGGTCTGCGAGCGCTGGGTGCGGATGGCGTGATCGTGACGATCCACAATCCACTGAATCGCGCGTTTGCACCTGCGAGCGCGGATGCGGTGCAGGCGATCCGTACGCGTGCCGGCCTTGCCGAGGGCGAGGCCTACCTGCTGCATGTGGGTGGGAACCAGTGGTACAAGAATCGCGTTGGTGTGTTGCGGATCTTTGCGGAGCTGCGACAGCGTTCTGACTTTGCCGCGATGCGGCTGGTGATGGCGGGGAAGGACTGGAACGGCGAGATGCACGCCGCGCTGCTTGCGCTGGGCCTGGGGGATGCCGTGGTGGAGTTGAAGAACCCGAGCGATGCCGAGGTAGAGGCGCTGTACACGGGTTGCGCCGCAATGCTGTTTCCCTCGCTGCAGGAGGGGTTCGGCTGGCCCATCATCGAGGCGCAGTGCTGCGGCGCGCTGGTGGTCACGTCGGATCGTGATCCGATGCGTGAGATCGCGGGCGAGACGGCACTGCTGATCGCTCCTGCGGACCCGGCGGCTGCTGCTGCCGAGATAGCGCTTCGCTGGAGTGAGCGGGCAGTACTGCGGGCCGAAGGCATGCGGAACGCAGAGAACTACACGACGGAGCGTTTAATGCCGAAGTACGACGAGTTCTTTCGTCAGGGAGCCATCGCGTGATTGCGGATCGGGATGCGGTGTTGCGGCTGCTGGAGACAGGCTTCAGCCGGCTGCGTGTGTTGGTGGTGGGCGATGTGATGATCGACCGCTACATCGTGGGCGATGTGGAGCGGATCTCGCCGGAGGCTCCGGTGCCGGTGCTGCGGCAGGCGCGAGAGTATTCGCGGCCGGGTGGCGCTGCCAACGTGGCGATGAATCTTGCAGGGCTGGGCCTGCAGACGACGCTGGCTGGCTTTGTCGGCGATGACAGCCATGCCGGCGAGTTACGGAAGCTGATGGCGGCGGCGGGTGTGGATGCGTCGGGGTTGGTGGAGTCGGAGTTGCCGACGATCGCAAAGACACGCGTGGTGAGCCGGACGCAGCAGTTGTTGCGGATCGATGTGGAGAGCCGGGAGATGCATCCGCCGGATGCGGATTCGTCGCTGCGTGCCAAGGCGCTGGATGCGGTCGCGGGTGCGGATGCGGTGATCCTGTCGGACTATGCGAAGGGCGCGTTGAGCGAGGGGCTTTGCGGGACGGTGATCCGTGCGGCGCGGGCGAAGGGGATTCCGGTACTGGTGGATCCGAAGACGCGCAACCTGGCGAAGTATGCAGGTGCGACGACGATCTGTCCGAACCTGCAGGAGCTGAGCGCGGCGACGGGTGTGGATGCGCATCGCACGGGCGAACTGTTGCAGGCGGGGCGTGACCTGCTGCCGGCACTGGGCATCGACTTCCTGACGGTGACGATGAGCGAGAAGGGCATTCGTGTGTTGCGGCACGATGGGCTGCTGGAAGAGATCCATTCGCCGGCGCGTGCGCGTGAAGTGTTCGATGTTTCTGGCGCGGGCGATACGGTGATTGCAACGCTGGCGGCGGGACTGGCGGGCGGGCTGGCGGTGGATAGCGCGGTGGAGCTGGCAAACGTTGCCGCGGGCATTGTGGTGGCGAAGCTGGGTACGGTGCCGGTGGCAGCGCACGAGATTGTGGCGGAGCTGACGATGTCGAGCGGCATTGCGTCGGCGGATAAGGTGCTGGACTTCGATCGGGCGGTTTCGCGCGTGGCAGAGTGGCGCGCTTCGGGCGAGAGCATCGTGTTTACGAACGGGTGCTTCGACCTGCTCCACATTGGCCACATCACGCTGCTGGAAGATTGCAGACGGTTTGGGTCGAAGCTGATCGTGGGTATGAACACGGATCGTTCTGTGAGTGAGTTGAAGGGGCCGTCGCGGCCGATCGTAGGAGAGAACGAGCGGACGAAGGTGATGGCTGCGCTGGGTTCGGTCGACATGGTGGTGCTGTTCGACGAGGAGACGCCGCTGAAGCTGATCCGGGCGATGAAGCCGGATGTGCTGGTGAAGGGTGGCGACTATCGCGTGGAGACGGTCGTGGGCCATGAGGATGTGATGGCTGCGGGCGGTCGCGTGGAGATTGTGCCGACGGTCGAGGGCTTCTCAACTTCGAACATTGTGAAGCGCATGGTCGAGGGCGCTGGAAGCTGAGTGGTTGGGGCTTCGTGGTTTCCACCGGCTTCGTAGGGTATTCTTGAACACGGCATGAGAGCGTAGCTCAGTTGGTAGAGCATCGCCCTTTTAAGGCGCTGGTCCTGGGTTCGAGCCCCAGCGCTCTCACCACACCCCTTGTGATTCCTTCTTTCTGGTCCTTCTTCGGAGGGAGACCGGAAAGAGGGGACGCAGCCTTGGCAGAGTGTTGCTGTCCCGATTTGGCCCCGGACATCTCTTTGTTGTGGCGTGGTTTACGGATTCGTGCAGGCATCCCACAGAAGTACCAAAGAGCTTTATTGACTTGGCCACGTGGCGGACGTAGCCTCTGCCTAGCGCTCACATCCCGCACCACCAGAAGTGCATTTGCAGGTTGAAGCAGCCGGCCGCTTAGCGGCGGGGTCACGGTCCTTTGCGGCCGTATCTGTGTCGACCGATGCATCGGATACCGCCGATCGCAGTACAGCGCGTCAGTGACGCGTGGGGAGTAGGAAAGACATGGACGAGTTCGCGACGAATCCCAAAGAAGACGGAGAGCTGGCGCAGACGCCGGAGACGCCGGAAGATGTTGCGGTTCTGTACACGTGGGCGAATGTCCATGGAGGTAAGTACCGTGACTTTTCCGCATCGCGGCGTGAGTACCGGGCGCAGCAGCGGCACCGTATGGTGGAGGCGCAGCGCCAGGTTGAGTTAGAGGCTGCTCGCGAGTTGGAAGAGAAAGCTGAAAAGGAGCTGGAAGCGGCGCGGCTGCTGGAGTCGAAGACAGACGAGGCGGGTGTGTCGCCGGAGGCTGCGGAGAAGATTCGTGGCGCGGAGCAGCGCGCGGAGCAGGAGCGCCTGGCGGCAAAGAAGCATGTGGAGACGGCCGAGGAGCTTCGGCTGGCTTTGGAGCAGGCTGAGCGCGAGATGGAAGAGGCTCGCCGCCGTGCGGAGGAGCAGTCTGCGCGTTATGCGGAGGCCGATGCGCGCTGGCGTGCCCAGCAGCGCGGCATGGCAGACGTGGTTCCGGGTGAGATCGCCGATCCGTACTACTACGCCGGTCCGCTGGAGCCGGGTGCGTTTGCGCCGGGTAAGGGTGTTCGCAGTTCCGTGCCGCAACGCGTGTCGTCCGAGCGAAAGATTGCGGAGTCGTACTATCGTGCCCGCGGCGAGAGCGGTGCGGAGATCGATGCGCGCAGGGAGGAGTCGCGTCGCAGCGACGAGGGTATTGGTATGTTCGCCACCGGCGGCGGTCACCATGGCCGTCCGAGTGCAGGTGGCCGTTCGATCTATCGCGAGACGGAGCCCGCGATGGAGGTCCGTCCCGAGACGCCGAAGGATATGCAGCAGAATGCAGTGGCGCCGGGCGACAAGCACATTTTGCCGCGTAACCCGGATCCGCGATCGTCTGCCGAGAGCGACGGTCGCCGTGTCGCTCGTTCGGAAGATTCCGATTCGGGTTCGATGCAGACAATGGAGCAGAGTTCCCGCGGCCGCCGGCGGGAGGGCGTCACCGATATGCAGGCGCGGACGACGCGCCACCCGCGCACTTCGGATGAGTCCTATTTGGCGGAATCCTATGGCGAGCGTGCGCGTCAGGATTCTGAGGCCGAGAGCGGCGATCGGTTCGACTATCCATCCGCTCCCGCACCGAGCCCCAGCTATGACCCGGAAGATGCCCGCGCTGTGCGCCACGATGCGAGCCGTTTGCCGGATCGGGAGGGACCAGCTCCACGCGCGACACGGACACACTACGATGACCGTCCGCAGCCCACTACTGCTGCCCATGCGCGATCGTCGGGCGACTACTCCGGTGGACGGGAAGAGCGTCCGGCGTGGTTGGGACGTGAGGCCCGAGCGGCCGATAAGCTGGCCGAGCAGGTCAGCCGCGACGATGAGAACCGTGAAATTGAGGGACGCCGTCGCGAGCGCGATGCGTTTGAGCGGTTTCTGGCACGTTCCACCGATGTGACGCCGCGATCGACGAACGATCGTCCCGCACGCTCAGCGTATCTGGAACGTAACGACGAGCGTGACGACAGGAGTGGTGCGCGCGCGGACACGCGTCCGACGCCTGACCGTGAGGGACTGCGCGAGGATCACGAGGACCGCCAGAATGGCCGTGTCTATCGTGAGAGCACCGAAGAGCGCGGACGGGAAGAGGCTGCCGAGCGGCGCCGCGAAGACCGTAGCTCACGTTCCGCGGCGGGTGGGATGGGGGAAGTGCCGAGCAGCCTGCCCGACGATGGCGAACTGAATCCGCGTCCGCTGAGCGAGCGGCCTTCCGTGGACAAGTTGCCGCCGCTACGCGATCTGACCCCGATGCGCGATCTGCCGCCGATGCGTGATCTTGCGCCCATGCGTGACCGCAGCGGATATCGCGAAGAGGGCGATGAGGCTTCGTCGGTTCGCCACACTGCGAGTGAGATCTCGGCTGCGCCGCGTGAGCGTGCATCGGTGCGTGAGGTCGCGATGAAGCCTGTGCCGCAACGCGATGCGGCGGCCGCGTCGGGGGCCGATGATCGGGCGGACCTGGGTCCGGCCGTGGAAGGCGAGTGGCCTCGTGTCGAGCGCCGCCGTTATGAGCGGTCGTCCGTTTCTCGCGGGATTCCATCGTTGCTGGACAGCAGCCGCGAGTACCGCGCTGCAGCCCGGGCCGCAGATCTGGAAGAAAAGAATGACCGCACGCGGGCGCGATATGCGCAGCGTGATGAGCAAGCGCGTGAGGACTTGCGCGAGTATGGGCAGAGCCAATCCCCGGGTGAGTCGGCTCTGCGCGATCGCGAGGATCGTTCTGGTGGCCGGGCGCTGCCGGAATCAGATACCTTGCAACAGTCGCGTGAGCGTGTGGCTGCGCGCTGGTTCGCTCTGAAGGGGCTGATGGGATCGAATGTGGAGCCGATCGCGGATCCTCCGCCGCAGATCCGCACTTCCAGCGAGACGGACGCGCCCATGCTGTCCATCGTTGCGCTGGCCGGTGGTGTCGGTAAGACGAGCCTGGTCGCGACCCTGGGACGTGCATTGTCGTCCGCCGGTGAGAAGGTGCTGCTGGCGGATACGACATCGCACGGGCTGCTGCCGTATTACTTCGGCGCGCGCGAATTGCGGCCGGACGTCGTGCGTACCTTTTCACCGCCGCCCGGAAGTCCGGACGCGACGGTGTACATGGTCAACTATGAGACCGACCGTCTTGCTGCAGACGATGCCGGGCAAGCGCACCTGGTGGAAGAGATCAGCCGGCACAGCAAGGGAACACAGCGCGTTCTGCTGGATCTGAACGGATCCAGCGCATGGCTTGCGCGCCGATTGGCAAAACTTAACTCCCGCGTGCTGGTGCCGATTGCGCCGGACATGAATTCCGTTTTGAGCATTCGAAGCGTAGAACGTTTCTTTGCAGGTACCCAAGATAGTGAAGGACAGCCGGTTTCCCCCTACTATGTTCTGAACCAGTTTGATGCTTCGCTGCCGTTGCACCTGGACGTGCGCGAAGTGCTGCGTCAGCAGCTTGGAAACCGTCTGCTGCCCGTGATGATCCGGCGGTCACAGTCTGTAGCCGAAGCGCTTGCAGAAGGGATGACCGTGATCGACTATGCGCCGGAATCTCCGGTGACCGAGGACTACATACACCTGGCTGAGTGGGTGCGCAACCTGGCAGCGCCTGCGCGCGTTGGTATACGCCGCATCCGCTGGAGCGAACGATGACACAAACGCGACTCTGGAAGCAGTTTGAGAGTGGCGATAACGTTTTACTAACCGTACTCCGCGTAGTCGTTGTGGTCGCATCCGTGGGCGTCCTGCTGTACGCCGGCGCGCTGGAGCTGACATGGCCGCAGCAGGCCGTGCTGGGTGTCGTATCCGTTCTGATTGCAGTGTGGATGGACCGTTCGTCGTCCAGCTACCTGATTACGCTGACGCTGATGATGGCGTCCTGTTACTCCACGTTTCGTTACGCCTACTGGCGACTGTCTACGGTGGTGAAGTTTTTCCAGGATCCGTCGTCGCAGTGGGGCGGTCTGGATGCGTTCTTCATCTTTACGCTGGTGCTGGCGGAGGCGTATGCCTTCGCGATCCTGTACCTGGGATATATCCAGACACTGTGGCCGCTGCGCCGCACGCCGGTGCCGCTGCCGGATGATCCGAACGACTGGCCCGAGATCGATCTGCTGATCCCGACCTACAACGAACCGCTCAACGTGGTGCGTTACACGGCGCTTGCAGCGATGCATATCGACTGGCCAGCCGACAAGATCAACGTCTATGTGCTGGACGACGGCAAGCGGGAAGAGTTCCGGATCTTCTGCGAAGAGGCCGGCATTGGTTACATGACGCGCGAAGACAACCACCATGCGAAGGCGGGCAACATCAACCGCGCGCTGAAGCGGTTGAAGGCGCCTTTGGTTGCCATCTTTGATTGCGACCATGTGCCCACGCGGTCGTTTCTGCAGGTAACGGTGGGCTGGTTCCTGCGCGACCAGAAGCTGGGCATGCTGCAGACGCCGCATCACTTCTATTCGCCCGATCCGTTTGAGCGCAACCTGGGGCAGTTCCGCACCATTCCGAATGAGGGCGAACTGTTCTACGGCATTGTGCAGGATGGCAACGACTTCTGGAATGCAACGTTCTTCTGCGGATCGTGCGCGGTATTGCGTCGCACGGCGCTGGATGAGATTGGCGGCATTGCCGTCGAGACCGTAACGGAAGATGCGCATACCAGTCTGCGTATGCAGATGAATGGCTGGAACACGGCGTACATCAACATTCCGCAGGCGGCCGGCCTGGCGACGGAGCGGCTGAGCGGCCACGTGAAGCAGCGCATCCGCTGGGCGCGTGGCATGATCCAGATTCTGCGGACGGACAACCCGCTGTTTGCGAAGGGCCTGAAGCCCATGCAGCGTCTCTGTTACTTCAACGCGATGACGCACTTTCTGTACGGTCTGCCGCGGCTGATCTTCCTGTTTGCGCCGCTGATCTACCTGGTTCTGGGTCACACCAATGTGCCGGGTTACTGGGCTGCGATTCTGGCCTTTGCGTTCCCGCACCTTGTGCTGTCGTCGATGACGAACTCACGCATCCAGGGACAGCATCGTCACTCGTTCTGGAACGAGATCTACGAGACAGTGCTGGCGCCGTACATCTTTTTGCCAACGTTTATGGCGATCGTGAATCCGAAGCTGGGTTCGTTCAACGTGACGGCAAAGGGCGGCGTTGTGAGCCGGCGATTCTTCGATTCGCGGATTGCGTTGCCGTTTCTGACGATGCTTGGGTTCAACTTCATCGGGATGCTGTGTGCGATTCCGCGGTACTGGCACTTTCCGTCGGTACAGGGTGGATTCCTGGCGCCGCTGCTGAACGTCCCGGCGAATATGTATGACGGCGCTCACCCGGGCACGATCGTAATGAACGTGATCTGGACGCTGTTTAATACGCTGATCCTGGGTGTTGCGTGCGGCGTTGCGTGGGAGAACCAGCAGCGGCGGCAGACGGTGCGTGTGACCATGCAGGTGCCCGCGACGATCCAGTTGGCGGACGGCACGCTGATCACGGGCGTAACCGCGGACGTGTCCAGCGGCGGCGTGATGATGGAGACAGATCTGCCTGCGGGCCTGCGCGGCGGCGAGCCTGTGCGTATCCAGTTCCCCGTACTGGATGGTGAGGAATCGCTGCCGGCGACGATCGTGCGTGTGAACGGCACAGAGCTTCGCGCGCAGTTCGATCCGCTGTCGATCCCGGAAGAAGAGGCGCTGACGCAGGTGCTGTACTCCCGCGCGGATACGTGGCTGGGATGGGGCGAAGCGCGTGATGCAGACAGGCCGTTGAAGAGCCTGTGGCGAATTATGAAGCTTGCAGTAGTTGGTCTGAGAGAGACGGCACGGGGCCTGATGAAAAACAGCAATGGCGGCGGCGTACGAGCCGCGGCAAAGACGAAGCTGGCTACCAGCATCGCTCCACTTGGATTGATCCTTGCGCTTGGACTTGGCCTGATGGCGCCGGTGCGGTCTGCGTACGCACAGTCTTTGCCGTCGGCAAATGTGCCGCAACCGGTTTCGAGCGGTACCGTTGCCGGACCTGCACCGGTTGCGAAGGTGATGCCTGCCGGGCAGTTCGACAATGTATTTACGTTGCAGGATGTCGGCGCAGCGGACACGATCGTGTTGCGCGGCGTGGACGCGTATCACTCGCAGTACTTTGCCGTGCCGCAGACGCAGGTGGTGAAGACGGCGACACTGCATCTGCGATATCACTTTTCGCCGGGTCTGTTGCCGGCGATGAGTCACTTGAAGGTGTCGATCAACGGCACGCTCTTTGCGACGCTGCCGGTGACGGCGCAGCCGGACTACGCCGGGCTGCCTGCGGATCTTTCGCCGGAGCAGAAGGTGGCAGAGAGCCAGAAGCTCTCCGTGCGGCGCGTGAGCGAGAACAATGCGCTGCTGGAAGCGAAGCTGGAGATGCCGGCCGAGATGCTGGTGCGCGACAACCAGATCACGTTTGAGTTCATTGGGCATTACACGCTGCAGTGCGAGGATCCCTCGCACTCCACGCTGTGGTCACATGTGGACAACACCAGTTCGATCGAGTTGACGGGAAATCTGCTGCCGCTACAGGACGACCTGAAGCTGCTGCCGCTGCCGTTCTACGACGCCGCTGTGAATCTGCACCCGGTAGTGCCGATCGTGTTTCTGAACCAGCCGTCGACGAAGGCGATGCAGGCCGCAGGCATTGTGGCCAGTTACTTCGGAGTGCTGACGGACTATCGCAATGTGCGGTTCCCGGTTTCGCTGGGGCAGATTCCGCGGGGCAATGTGATCGTGATCAGCGAGAACGCGGGCGAGCTACCGGCGTCGCTGAATGTGCAGGGAACGCGAGGACCGACGGTTGCGATGCGGACGAATCCGTCGGACCCGTACAGCAAGGTGCTGGTGTTGACGGGCGATTCCGCCAGCGATGTTGTAACGGCTGCACAGGCTTTGAGCCTGTCGCGCGATATGTGGCAGGGCAACCAGGTGAGTGTGACCCTGCGGCATCCGGAGAAGAGCGAGCCGGACGATGCACCGCGCTGGATGTCGACCGAGAAGATCACGGACGTCGGCCAACTGATGAACCAGGGAGATCTACAGGGCGATGGATCGGTGCCGGTGGGCATCTTCATGCGGCTGCCACCGGATCTGTATTACGGCTCGCGGGCGAACGTGCTCTTCCATATGGACTACCGCTATAACCCGGTGCCGCTGGCAAATGAGAGCACGTTGCAGGTGTACATGAACACTGCGTACGTCTCATCGACGCCGATGCCGCATGCGGACAAGGCGAGTGCACGGCTGGAGACGGAGATCCCGATTCCGCGGGTGAACATGAGGCCGTTCTCGCAGACGATGAGTTTGAAGTTCGTCTTTCAGATTGCGAAGAAGAACAAGTGCCAGGACACGGCGCCGTTGAATCTGCAGGGGTCCATTGTGAAGGACTCGTACCTGGATATCCGGGGCATACCGCACCTGGCGGTTCTGCCGGATCTTGAGCTGTTCAGCAATGCCGGCTTCCCGTTCACGCGGTACAAGGATCTGTCCGAGACGACGGTGGTGCTGCCGGATAATCCGGGCGTGGACGAGATCGAGATGTTCCTGACGATGCTGGGCCACTTTGGTGCGGCGACCGGTTATCCGGCGATCGACGTCACCGTGGCTGGTCCCGACGGTCTGAAGGCTGACGGCAAGAAGGACTACATCGTGATTGGCACCGTTGAGGATCAGACGGCGTTCTCGACGCTGAACAGTCATCTGCCGGTGCAGATCAGCACGAGCGGCGTGAAGATCTCGGATACGCAGGGCTTCTTCGCACCGCTGGAACATGCGTGGTGGAAGGTGCGTTCTTCGGATCATGTGCAATCTGCGGAGCTGGAAGTTTCGGGATCTCTGCCGGATGCGTTGATTGAAGGCATCGAGTGGCCGGCGCGGTCGAACCGGTCGGTGGTGACGATTGCGCTGCGCGACCACTCGGTTGTTCCGGCGTTCCTGACGACGTATCTGCAGGTGAGCGGCACGTCCGACATCTCGCAGTCCGTGAGCGTGCTGCACGGCACGCAGTTTGCGTCATACCGCATCGGCAATGATGTGTACAAGGTGGGTTCGTTGTCGATTCTGACGCGCCTGCAGATGTTCTTTGCTGAATTTCCTGCATCCGTTGTACTGCTGGTCATCGTTGCGTGCATTCTGCTGGCGGCACTGATTCGAGTGGCTCTGCGGCGGCGCGCGCGGTTGAGGTTGCAGGGAGAGGACTAATGCTGGGCGAGGCAGGGAATAAGTGGGGATGGCGCCGGTGGGTTGCCGTGGCGATTGCGCTGAGTACCTTGTCGCTCCAGACGGGATGCCGTGCGGAGGTGCCCTGGCCGCTTTGGCAGCAGTACCGCGCGAGGTTTATCGACGGTTCCGGACGCGTGATCGATCACAGCCCGGGGGCGAACGAGAAGACAACCAGCGAAGGCATGGCGTACGGCATGTTCTTTGCACTCGTCGTCAACGACCGGCCTACGTTCGACAAGCTGCTGCGCTGGACAGAGGACAACCTGGCGGGCGGCGACCTTACGGCGCGCCTGCCTGCGTGGAACTGGGGCAAGTCGCCGGATGGCGAGTGGAAGCCGCTGGATACGAACTCGGCCAGCGATGCGGATCTTTGGATGGCGTATGACCTGCTGGAAGCGGGGCGCCTTTGGAAGGACGACCGCCTGACCAAGCTGGGCGATGTGATGATGGACCGCATTGCGCACACTGAGGTGGCGGTTTCCCCGTCGCTGGGAACGGTGTTGCTGCCCGGTCCGACGGGATTCAAACCGCAGCCGAACACGATGATTCTGAATCCGAGCTATTCGCCGCCGCAGGTGCTGGCACGGCTGAAGGCGGAGCAGCCGTCGGGGCCGTGGGAGGCCGCGCTGGACGCGTTGCCGCGATTGATTGCGGCGTCCGCACCCAGCGGCTTTGCCATGGACTGGGTTCTCTCCGGTGCAAAGACGGTCCCGTCCGTGTCGCCAACGGATCTGGCTGCGGGTAACACGACCGTTGCACCGGTGGGTGGATTTGAGTCGATTCGCGTGTATCTGTGGCTGGGTATGGCGGACAAGGGGACGGCGGTTGTGCAGCGGTCGCTGCAGTCCGTGGGCGGGATGGCCCGTTTGATGGAGAGTACGGTGACGCCGCCGATGCAGGTGGATGCTGCTGGAACAGTCGTGAATGCCGATGGGCCGGTTGGATTTTCGGCTGCTGTGATTCCGTACCTGCTGGCTGTGGGACACAAGGATCAGGCGACCGCGCAGGCGAATCGGATGGCTGCGAGTGTGGACTCGGCGAGCGGTCTGTATGGCCGCACACCTCTTTACTATGACCAGAACCTGGCGATGTTTTCGAATGGCTGGACGGAGGGTCGGTTCAAGTTCGACCGCGACGGCAAGCTGAAGGTGAAGTGGAAGTGACGCCGTCAAGGTGCTGTTAGCCAATGAGTAACCGCTGGAAAAAAGCAGGTGACAGCGGCAGGAAAAGGGTAAGATTCTGAGGAACACCCGGTGTATAGACCGGGGAAAGCTGTACGAAACGTACCGGCAGAGTATCGGTACAAAGGCGTGACGCATGGCAGGCAGGAACCCATCCCGGAAGACACTGTTGCTGCTGAGCGCTGTCTTGCTCGGCGGAAGCGGTGCTGTGCCGGGGCAGGCGCAGGCTCCTTCTGCGAGCAGCAATGTGGCCACGCAGGCTTTGCTCGAGAAGGCTCGTTCGCTGGAGTCGCGCGGACGGATGGATATGGCTGCCCAGACGTGGCAGCAGGTGCTGCTGGCCGATCCGAATAATACGGATGCACTTGGCGGACTTGCACGTTCGGCCAAGATGGCCAACAACCAGGCGCTTGCGAATACTTACCTGCAACGGCTGAAGGCAATTAATCCCAAAGATCCCGGCATCGCCCGCGCAGAGAGTGTGATGGCGCAGGGTGCGCAGCTTTCGCAGCTGCAGCAGGCCGGCAAGATGGCCGCCGCGGGCAATTATGCCGAGGCGATGAAGATCTATCGGCAGGTCTTCGGACCCGCACCGCCGCAGGGTGAGTGGGCGCTGGCTTATTACGAGACGGAAGCTGCCACTGAAGAGGGACGTCCGCATGCGGTTGCGGGTCTGCGGTCGATGGTGGACAGGTATCCGCAGGATTCGCGTTACCAGATCGCGCTTGGCCGCATTCTGACTTACAGCCCGAAGACACGTTCCGAGGGCCGCCGTTTCCTGGAGCGTCATCCGAACGATCCGCAGGCGACGGAAGCGTTGAAGCAGTCGCTGGTTTGGGATGCGCAGAATCCGGCGAGTTCCGGAGACATCCGCAGCTATCTGCAGAAGCACCGCGATCCGCAACTGCAGGAAGCCCTGACAAGGAACGAAGCGGCACAGCGCGCAACGGCCCGCAGCGCGGCTGCGAATCGGCGCTCGGGTGAGGGTGGTTACGGTGCCGGTGTGTCGGATGATCCTGCCACATCGCTGGCGGCTCGCCAGCACAACATCGAAGAGAACGCAGCGTATGTAGCGCTGAATGCGAAGCGGTTCAGCGAAGCCGAGGAGCGATTCAAGTCACTGCTGGCGAAGGATCCGAACGATCCGCGGGCACTGGCCGGTATGGGCTATGTGCGGATGAATCAGCAGAATTTTGGCGGCGCCATCAGCTTCATGGAGCAGGCGAAGCAGGACGGCGCGACCGATAAGGGGTTGGAGAGCAACCTGGCGACGGCGCGCTACTTCTTCCTGATCCAGGAGGGCGGCACCGCCCTGAACGAGAACGACCTGACGACGGCAGAGCAGGAGTACCGACAGGCGCTGACCCTGCGCGCCAATGGTCCTGAGGCTCTGTTGGGACTGGGTGGAACGCTGGCGAAGGCACAGCAGGCTGAAGCTGCGGCTCCTTACTATGCGGAGTACGTCAAGCTGAAGCCGGCTGCGATCGAAGGCTGGCGCGGTCTGTTCATGTCGGAGTATCAGGCTGGCAATTCGCAGCGTGCCCTGGAGACAGAGCGTCGTCTGCCGGCGAATCTTCGTGCGCAGTTGATGCGCGATCCGGACTTCCTGCGGACGCTGGCTTCGGCCTATAGCGCGGTTGGCCGTGATGCGGATGCGCAGCGTGTGTTACGGTCCGCGCTGGATCTGCCATTCCCGACCGGCGCGCAGGGCGTGAAGTCGGATACGCAGTTGCAGTACGCGAGCCTGCTGCTGCAGGCGAACCACATCGATCAGGCTGCGGGATTGTATCGCCAGGTGCTCTCCATGGACCCGACGAATACGTTGGCCTGGGAGGGATTGGTCAACGCGCAGCATGCGATGCACAACGAAGCGGCTGCGCTGCAGGCGCTGGAAAGCATGCCGCCCGAGGTCTACGAGCAGGCATTGCGCGAACCCGGATTCCTTGGGACGGCTGCCGCGATCTACGGTTCGCAGAGCAAATACGATATTGCGCAGAGCCTTCTGGAACGCGCCATTGCGCGGGAGAATACCACCGGGCAAAAGGTGCCGGTCAATCTGCAATTGCAGCTTGCGGGTCTGTACCTGCAACGCAACGACGGGGCACATGCGTTTCCGATCTACCAGCGCATTCTGAGTGAGAACCCGGACCGCGTGGATGCGTGGAAGGGCCTGCTGGGATCGCTGCATGCGGCGAATCGCGACCGCGATGCGCTGGCGCAGATCCAGCAGATTCCGCCGGCGACGCGCAAGACGTTGGAGAGCGACGTCGAGTATCTGCAGTCGATCGGCAATATCTATAACGGTCTGGGGCAGCCGCAGCAGGCGATGGTCTTCTTGAACCGCGTGCAGCAGCGTTACATTGCGCAGCATGCCACTCCGCCGGCTGACATCGATATTCAGAATGCGTATTTGCTCTTCAACGGCCAGAACGACACGGGCCTGTATCGCCAGTTGCTGGTGCTTGGCAGCCGTCCTGACCTGAGCGATGAGCAGCGCCGCACGGTGCAGACGATCTGGGCGATGTGGGCGGTTCGGCGGTCGAACCAGGCTGCTGCTGCCGGTAATGAGAAGCGTGCGCTTGCGATCCTGAATGCAACGGCGAAGGCGTTTCCGGATAATCCGGGTGTTGTGAAAGCCCTTGCGAGCGGCTATCTTCGCGCAGGATTGCCCAAGCAGGCAGTGGCAATTTTCAAGTCGCAGGACATGACGACCGGCTCCGCCGCGGACTACAAGGCTGCGGTGGGTGCGGGACTGGCCGCTAACGACATGAAGGATGCGGAGACCTGGCTACGTTACGGGTTGAACCAGTATCCGCGTGACGGACAGATGCTGGGCCTGGCCGCGAAGTTTGAGCAGGCTCGTGGTGACAGCGGACGTGCGGCTGACTACTACAAGGCTTCGCTGGCAGCGATGCCGCCGGCCGACCCGGGGTCAGAGCTGGCGTACATCCTGAACCAGCCGGTTGCGCTGAATCCGCGCGCGCTGCCCAGCCCGACTTCGGCGCAGGACCTTGCGTCGCTGCTGGCGCCGGGGCAGGAAGATCGCAATGCGGATGGCACGCGGATGACGCAGGCGCCTGCGCGTCCCTATCTGCCCAGCATGACGAACGCATACGGCCAGGCGCCGGTGCAGGTAGGTGCGGGAAGCGCGATGCCGGGTTCGGCCGGACAGGGAGGTTATGCGCTGCCGTCGTCCGGTGCACCCGCGGTGCCGGCATACATGGCCAATCCGAATTCGACGGTGCGGCAGACGCCCACGACGCAGCGTCTGCGGGACTACGCACCGCCCGATCCGTCGACGACGCCCGCCGGCGGTTACATGATCTATCCAGGTGTTTCGCAGAACTTTGCGCCGCCCGAGGTGACAGCACGTCCCGCGAACCAGACGCTTACAGCGAGCGATTCGCTGCCCATACCGGGTGCCTACGCACCACTTTCGACTGAGCGTGATCTGCCGCCAGCAGATATGGCTGTGAACCAGCAGCCGGAGCCTTACCTGGCCTATCAGCAGGAGCAGGTACGTCGCAGTGTGCAGCAGGCGCAGGTCGTGGACGATGCGAGCTTCCTTGCGACCGGACCGCGACGCGATGGCGCGCAGACCGGTCAGTTCAACGGCGAAGTCTACGGACCTTACATCCCCTACGTGGCGCCCAGCCAGGCGAACGGGCGGCCGATGGTCAGTTATTCGGCGAGTGAAGTGAACTCGACGACGTTGCGCAATGGTTCGACCATGAAGAATGCCCGCAATACGCGTGTCGCTCCAAGGTCTGGCACATCGGTCCATCCGGAGATTGCTGCGGCAGAGGCTGCTGCGTCGCGTCGCCGCCAGTCGGATCCGCGCAGCATGATGGGGCAGAGCAATCCGCCGGAGGACATCGACAACGGTGTTGCGCAGAACTCGCAGTACGTACCGCGGGGACAGGGGCAAATGTCGCGCCTTTCGAGCATTCCGTCGACGGAACCGACGAACAGCGGATCCAGCTACACCCCGCAATACAACACACAGGCTGGTCAGACCACGTTGCCCCAGCCGAACGGCTATCCCCAGACCGCGCAGAGCGGTGGAGAGGCCTACGGCCAGCAGTATCCGCGGCCGACGGGTGGTTTGATCGCGCACCGCGCGCCACGTCGTCCGGTTCGGCAGCGGTCTGCCACAGCAGTGACCGGAGTTGGACCCGCCGGTGCGCCGATCTTCTATCCAGCCGCACCCACGGGTCTGACGAATCAGCCGTACCCCGATCTACCGCCGTACAACGGCACTGGCCCGATCCCGTCGGATGAGCAGTTGATTGCGCGCAACATCCCACCGCTGCGCGGCAACTACGATCCGAATGGTGCAGCTCCGCCCCCGCCGCTGACTGAGCGGCAGCAGACGGAGCTGGACTTGGCGACGCTGGAGGCCAGCTACAGCGCATGGATGGGCGGTACGGGCAGCGTGCGTTACCGCAGCGGCCGCGCCGGCGTCGAGCGTCTATTCGACTACGAGATCCCGTTTGAAGCGACGATCGTTACGGGCAGGCGTGTCCGTTTCTCTGTAATCCCGAAGGCTGTCTTCCTGAACAGCGGAACGCTGGACCTGACGGGCGTCGATCCCACGACTGCCGCTGTGCCAGTGCTGGGTACGTTGCCGATCACGGCCATCACAGCGCCCGCGCCGCAGTTCAACTCGGGCGTTGGCGGCGAGTTTCAGATCTCCGGGACCAACTTCGGCATCTCCGTCGGCTACACACCGTACGAATTTCTTGTCAGCAACATCATCGGACGCGCACGTTTCCGGCTGTTTAATCACCTGACGCTGTTCGGCGAGCGCGACTCCGTGAAGGATACCCAATTGTCGATTGCGGGTCTGCGCGACCCGGGATCAGCGACGCCCGTCTTTGAAGGCAATATCTGGGGTGGCGTGGTCTCGACTGTCGGCGGCGCACGGTTTGATCTTGGCGATGAGAAATCAGGTTTCTATATCTCGGGCGATGGCGGAACGGTCACCGGATATCACGTGCTGGACAACAAGAAAATTGAAGGCACGATGGGAGCTTACTTCCGCGTGAAGCAATTCCCGGGCGTCGGTTCGATGACTGTGGGCGGCAGCTTCTTCGGCATGCATTACACCCATAACGAGCGACCGCTGAGCTACGGGAACGGTGGTTACTTCAGCCCGAACGTCTACTTCCTGGGCTCGGTTCCGGTAACGTTTAACGGCTACTACAAGACCAACTTCCATTACTCGCTTTCGGGTGCGCTGGGTGTCCAGACGTTCGAAGAACAGAATGCGAAGCTGTTTCCGCTGGACCCGGTACAGCAGAGCGGCGCCTATTCGGGCTGCACGCTGACGCAGATTGCGCAGCACACCTGCACGACGGCCGAGGTCGCGCGCAACACAAGTACGGGTGCGAACTTCAATATCGGCGGCCAGTTCAGCTATCGCGTTGCAGAGCACTGGTATGTGGGCGGCGCGCTCTCCGCGAACAATACGAATAACTTCACAATGGTGCAGCCGAGCTTCTTTGCGCGGTACCTCTTCCGGCCACAGTATCCGACGGAAGATTACCCGACGGGCCTGTTCCCGCTGGATGGGTTGCGCCCGCTGCGGGTCCCGTAAAACTCGCACGACGATCAGAAACAGAGGCATGGCTCGCGCCATGCCTTTGTTGTTTGTTGCCGCCGCAACAGTCAGGGGAGGCGGCAGACCTTTGCGGCGCTGTTGCGGAATGGGCAGTCGAAGGCGGTCTGCGCGGCCGCTGGCAGCAGCAGCCAGGTTGCGCCCAGGGGCCGCACCCATGTGAGGCGCTGCGCATCGGTGGCAGTGGCCAGGCCGGTTTGCAGATCGCTTTCGCGTTTCCACGTCTCTGCGAGCGCGGGTATGACGGAGGCGATGCCGCCGTCCTTTGCCTGGTCGGGCAGCGCCGTGCGTTGCGCGACAGCGCGAAACATCTGCGCGTCTTCTCCGGGAGCCTTGGTGTAGTCGGCGTCGGCTGCGAATACGGCGTCGACAGGCGTGTTGTCACGAACCCATAGAAAGGCCCGTTCGTAGGCGTTTGCGGGCGTGGCGCCGGGTAGTTCCCATTGGCCGGAGTGCGCATAGATGCCGCGCTGCATGGTGAGCAGGCCGATGCCGGCCGCGATGCATGCGGCCGCAGGCATACAGCGCAGCCGTTGCGGCAGATCGCCGAGCAGGCCACCGGCCATGAGGACGAAGACCAGGTATAGCGGATGCAGCATGCGCAGGGGCTGCATGCGTGCCAGCAGCAGGCTGGCGTCGCCGGGGTGGATCAGCAGGAGCGCCGCTGCGGTGACGATGCCGGCGACGATGACCAGCGCCAGGCAGAGATCACGGCCGCTCTGCGAGGTCCGCTTACGGAGCGGATTCCAAGTGGCAAAGAGCAGCAGCAGGACGGGTGCTGCGACGAGGCCGACCCACTCGTACCACTCCCACTGTGCGAGGAACCAGTAGCCGCGGCTAAGGGATGCGGCCCGGACGGCTCCGGAATCGGGCGGAGCGAATGCTTGGAGGGTGGCCATGGCTGCAAGAGTCGCGGCGGCCAGGCCTGCGGTCCAGGCAGCCGGGCGGTTTGACCGGCGCGCCATGACCGTCGCAAAGAGCAGCGCCGCCCAAACGGTCATCAGGGGGTGAAGCGGTGCAGACACAACGAGGCAGAGGAGCGCGGCGCGTGCACGGGAGCGTAGCAGCAGCGAGAGCCCGTAGAGCACCAGCGGTGTCCACAGCGAACGGGCCGTGAGGTAGGGGTCTGCCAGGTAGAGCGAGGTGCCGGCAACCGGTAGACCGAGCGATACGGCAAGCAGTAGTACCGCACCTCGCTGTGCGCGTATTGAAGGGAAGAGCGCGCGGGCCAGTGAACCAGCGGCGAGCAGCGTGGCCAGCAAGGCCGTTGCGAAGAGCAGCAGCATCGCCCAGTCCTGCGGCAGGTGCAGCAGACGGATCAACTGTGCGACCGAGGGGACGAAGAGGCTCTGCGAGGTGTGAGCGATGGCGAAGGAGTGTGGAAGATTGCGCTCGGTGGGGAAGAGTTCCGGATGCAGCCGCAGGGTGACGCCCGTTGCGTAGATGCCGCCATCTTCGGCGAAGGGGTGGTAGCCCAGCAGTCCGAAGGCAAGGACGGCGCAGAGGAGGAACCACGCTGTTCTCGGTCGGGCAGACTGTGTGCCCTGGGTGTGACCGTCGCGCTGCGACTGGTCTACCTGGGGCAGGAGTGTGATGGTTGCCATGAACTCTCGTGGGTCTGCTTCAACTGGTTTGGATCACTGGATCGACGCCGGAAGATTGCAGTGTCGATTTCAGGTAACCCGAGTATGGTTGGTTTGTTCCGCTCCAACATGAGATGCAGGAGACCACATGCGGCTGATACCCCTGATCGCCTTACAGGTGATTCTAGTCATGGTGCACGGTTTGCAGGCGCAGAGCCCGGAGGCCCTGAAGGCGGCCTACGACGCGAAGCATGTCTTTGCGCTGCGGGATGCCGTTGCTCATTCCAGCGCGCCGCGCCTGTACAAGGGAGCTGTTGACGCATCGGCGAACCGCGTTCAAACGGCGACGAAGGAACTGCAGGCGGTCATTCAGCATGATCCACACTCGGACGAGGCATACGAGGCCCATGATCTGTTGGGCAATCTGTACTTCCGGAACGGCATGTACCGCGAGGGGTACGGAGAGATCGTGGCGGCATTGCGCGAGAGCCCGAACGCCTCGGATGCGAAGAGTATGCTCTCGATCTTCACGGCACTGAATGAGTTGCCGAAGATGTCGGTCGTCGAGATGAAGCCGACCAGTATGGCGATCGAGCCGGGGAGCCTCTCGCTGCCGTTCCAGGCGAATGGCAAGGACCTGAAGTTCTTCTTCGATACGGGCGCTGCGATTTCGATCATGGGCGAGTCCGAGGCGAAGGAGCTTGGCATCCTTGCGAAACCTGTCGAAGGGAAGATGAACGACTCCAGTGGACGCGGTGTCTCCGGACTCAGAGTGGCGCTTGTCTCTGATCTGCGGATCGGCGGACTTCATCTTCGGAATGTGCCGTTCCTGGTAATTGCCGATTCGGGCGAGCCGTGGACCCATGCTCCGAAGAATGAGCGCGGGATCATCGGGCTGCCGTTGCTGATTGCGATGCGGACCTTTCGCTGGACACCAGAGGGCAGGTTTGAGTTTGGGCTTCCTGCCGGTAAGCCGGATATCAACACGTGCAACATGCTCTTTCACAACTCAAGCCCCGTCGTTGATGTGCTGGTGGAAGGGATGCATCTGGATTTCACGCTGGACACCGGCGCGGTGGATACGGACCTGAACCCGCCGTTTGCGAAGGCTCTGCCGGACCTGATGAAGAGTGGCCAGCCTGAGGAGCGGGCACTTGAGGGACTTGGCGGGAAGGTCGTGAACGCCTCGCTGCTGCTGCCATCGGTCACGTTTGCCTTTGGCGGAAAGAGCCTGGCGCTTAGCCCGGCGCATGTCTTCACCGAACATGGGAACGGAGCCTGGGCTCCCGGCAACCTGGGTATGGATCTGCTTCGGCAGGCACGCGCTTTCACGGTTGACTTTGAGGCGATGACCTTGCGGCTGGAATGACCGTGGTCCGACCCGGTGGCTAAGGGTGTTCCTCCCCGTGTGCGAGTGAGGTTTATCGGCTCCGTATAATCGGAGGGATGTCCCCCCAACACCTTGGCCCGTCTACGGCCCGTGGGAACGCAGACGGAAGGATCGCCGCTTGAGCCAGAACGAAAAGGTCAGTACAGCGCGGAAGTATTGGAAGCTGATTCCGGGCTTTGCCATCTCTGCTTATTTTCTTTGGCGGGTTCTTCGTGATCTGAAGGTGGACCGGCTGCGCGAGATGCGGCTGTCGCACCCGGTTTGGATCGGCGTTTTTGTTGCGTTCATCGTATGTGACTATGCTCTGCGCGGCTATCGCTGGTGGTACATGCTGCGGCCGGTCAAGGCTTCGTATCGTGCGTGCGTACGCGTGCTGCTGACCAGCCTGGCTGCGAATAATATTCTGCCGTTCCGTATCGGCGACTTTATGCGCATCTTTGCGTATGCGCCGGATGTGAATGCGCCTTCGTCGACGGTGCTGAGTACTGTTTTGCTGGAGCGGCTGCTCGACATCTTCATGCTCTTCACCTTTTTTGTGGTCGAGCTACAGGGTGCGGATTCGCGCTTCCCGCAGCACACCATTTATGGGCACAGCCTGGGTGTGCAGGAGTTGGCGATCGTGTTGCTGATGGTTGCGGCCGTAGGCCTGGGAGCGTTGCTCTTCGGGACGCGGCTGTTGCAGCGGATCACGCATGGGCTGGTGGCTCGCTTTGGTCAGCATCCACGCACGAAGAAGCTGGGCGAATGGGCCAGTCTGCTTTTTGACGCAGTGCTTCACCTTACCTTTGTCGATCGTATTTGGTTAGTGCTGATTACCTCGGCCGTGTGGTTTTGCGAGAGTGTGTTGTTTATCTCGGCGGCGAAGATGGTCGGCATCGAGTCCGGTGTACGCGGGCCTTGGCTTGCTGCGTCGCTGAGCAACCTGTCGTTTATGCTGCCGAGCGCGCCCGGTGGCATTGGCCCTTTTGAAGGATCGGCTAAGCTGGCCATGCAGTCGCAGGGCGCCATGGCGGACGATGCCGCGTTGTTTGCGGTGCTGGTCCATGTGCTGATCTGGTTTGCCATCACGGCAGTGGGAGGCATTGGCTTCCTGGTGCATCGTGCCGCGCGTGGCGCAATGAGCAAGCCGCTGACGGAAGAGTTGGCAGCCGTTCCCGTCGATCTGGAAGTTCCCGAAACGCACTAAGTTCCCGAAACATCGCGAGATCAAACTATGTACCGCACACAGAGACAGGCACTGCTCACCAAAATGGAGCAGGTGCTGAAGGATAAGTACGACATTACCGGCGCGAATATTGCGACGGAGCAGCCGCCGACGATTGCGCTTGGCGAGATCGCAACACCGGTTGCGTTCGAGCTGGCGAAGCGTCTGCGTAAGGCGCCAAAGATGATTGCGGCCGAGCTTGCTGCGGAGTTGAGCGGCATGGACGGCGTTGCGGCCGTGGAAGTTGCGGGCGCCGGCTACCTGAACATCAAGCTGGATCGCGCGGATGCTGCTCGGCGGATCGCAAAGGGCGAGCATGCCGACGTTGGCGGCAAGGGCCTGCGGCTGATCGAACACACGAGCATCAACCCCAACAAGGCTGCGCATGTGGGTCATCTGCGCAATGCCATTCTCGGCGATACCTTTGCGCGGTTGTTGAAGAAGGACGACTACAAGTCCGGCTATCCCGTGGTGGTGCAGAACTACATCGACAACACGGGTGTTCAGGTGGCAGATGTGGTCGTTGCGCTGCTGCACCTGGAAGGCAAGACGCCGGAGCAGGTGGATGAACTGATCGGTGGCCTGATCGCTCGTGGCGAGCGTGTCGATTACTTCATGTGGGATCTGTATGCGCGCGTGTCGCAGTGGTACGACAGTGATCCTGCGGAGAAGGAAGCCCGCAAGAAGCTGCGGCTGGATACGCTGCATGAGCTTGAGGAAGGGAACAATGAGGTCTCGCGGGTTGCGGACCTGGTTGCGACCGCTGTGCTGGAGCGACACCTGGAGACGATGGAGCGGCTCGGCATCGAGTACGACTTCCTGCCGCGCGAGAGCGAGATCCTGCACGGACACTTCTGGGATGCGGCGCGCACGCTGATGATCGAGCGTGGCGTGCTGTACGAAGAGACTGCAGGCAAGAACAAGGGCTGCTGGGTGATGCGTCGCCCGAATGCGGACGCCGTCGAAGAGGGCGCGATCGATGAAGACGCCAAGGTCATCGTTCGTTCCAACGGAACCGTGACGTACGTCGGTAAGGACATTGCGTATCACCTTTGGAAGTTTGGTCTGCTGCCGGGCCGTGACTTTGGCTACAAGATCTTCCGTGAGTACGCGACGCATCCGTGCTGGATCAGCACGATGGATGGCGAAGAGAAGCACCCGCACTACGGCCAGGCAACGGCGATCTACAACGTGATCGACTCACGGCAGAACGATCCGCAAGCCAACGTGGTGGAGTCACTACGCGCCATGGGGTATACCGAAGCGGCGGAGCACTACACGCACGTGAACTATGAGTTCGTGGCGCTGACGCCGCGCTGTGCCGAGGAGCTGGGCTACGTCCTCTCCGACGAAGACAAGCAGCGCGCTTACATCGAGGTCAGCGGTCGCAAGGGCTTTGGCGTAAAGGCGGATGACCTGCTCGATCGGCTGATTGCAGCCGCAAAGGCCGAGGTGGATTCGCGGCATCCCGAAGACGCGGAAGCGCTGCGGCAGGACGCAGCGGAGAAGATTGCGATCGGTGCCCTGCGTTACTTCATGCTGAAGTTCACGCGCAATACGCTGATCGCCTTTGACTTCCGCGAGGCACTGTCGTTCGAGGGCGAGACCGGTCCCTATGTGCAGTATTCGGCGGTGCGCGCGGCCAACATTCTGCGTAAGTCGGGCGTGTCGCACGAGGACGCCATTCGTGGTCTGCAGGGCTTCGATCTCGCGCCATACTTTACGGGCGAAGCAGGAGACAGCCTGTGGGCGATGTGGCTAATTGCGTCTCGTGTGACGACCGTGGTGGAACAGGCGATTGCCGCGGCAGAGCCTGCAATCGTGGCTCGGTATGCGTTCCAACTGGCGCAGGAGTTCAACAACTTCTACCACCGCAACCACGTGCTGAACGAGACCGACGAGTCACGCAAGAAGCTGCTGCTGGCGACCGCGGCCGTAGGCTATCGGGAGCTGGAACGGGTGCTTGGCTGGTTGGGAATTTCGGTGCCGGCTTCGATGTAATTTCGGGTGCGGGAAGCAGTGTTTACGGCTGCTTCCCGCTTGCCGGAATTGGCTCGACCACCCGCGCCAGAATCTTGACCAGTTCCGCGGGGTGCAGTGGTTTCGTGACGGTCTCGGTGACCCCGAGGCGGTCCATCTCTGCAGGACTTTCGGAGGCGACTCCGTTGACGAAGAGCACGACCGGCGCAGTGTTGCCGCGTTCGCGCAGCGTTCGGATCATCGCGATGCCGTCCATCTGTGGCATCTGCTTGTCGCTCAGAATAACGTCGACGCGCTCACGTTCCAGGACGTCGAGCGCGTTAATGCCGTCTTCGGCCACGTGCACCGTGGCACCTGTCTGTTTCAGCACAAGAGAAAAGGTGAGCCGCAGGATTGGCTCGTCGTCGACGACGAGAATCGTAGACTCAGCGAGCGTCATACAGACAGCGCCCTCACCCATTCGACGATGGAACGCACGGCGACGCCGCTGGGGCCTTTCGCGATTTCGGTATGGTGATCGTCAATCCATGCCTGCCCGGCGATGTCGAGGTGTACCCACGGCGTATCGCCGACGAACTCCTTCAGGAACATGGCTGCGGTGATGCTGCCGCCCCAACGATCCCGTCCAGTGTTCATGATGTCCGCAATGCTGCTCTTGATGAGTTCGCGGTAGTCTTCGGTGCAGGGCAGCCGCCAGAAGTGCTCGCCCGCAATCTTCGCCGCTGCGTGGAAGTGATCGCAGGTAGCTTCGTCATTTGAGAAGAGGCCTGAGTTCACTTTGCCCAGTGCGACGACGACTGCGCCGGTCAGAGTCGCCGCGTCGATAAGGTGGGTCGCGCCAAGGGTCTTCGCATAGTGCAGACCGTCGGCCAGCACCAGGCGGCCCTCGGCGTCAGTGTTCATGATTTCGATGGTCTTGCCGGACATCGCGGTGAGTACGTCGCCAGGCTTGTACGCCGTGCCGCTGGGCATGTTTTCCGCCGAGCAGATCACGCTGATGACTTCGATCTTCGGCTTCAGAGCCGCGATAGCCTGCATGGCGCCGATCATGGCACCGGCACCGGCCATGTCGTACTTCATCTTGTCCATGCCATCGGCTGGCTTGATGGAGATGCCGCCCGTGTCGAAAGTAATGCCTTTGCCGACGAGCGCGACGATCTTGCCACCCGGCGCCAGCTGCGCCGGCTTGTACCGCATGACGATGAGTGCCGGTGGCTCTGCCGAGCCCTGGGCGACACCCAGGAATGCGCCCATGCCAAGCTCTTTCAGCTTCGCCGTGCTGTGGACCTCGCACGAAAGTCCGGCTGTCTGGCACATGGCAGCAGTGCGCCTGCCGAGTTCGGTCGGCGTAAGGACATTCCCGGGCTCGTTGACCAGTGAGCGTGTGAAGTTCTGCGCTTCCGCGAAGATGACGCCCTCTGCATGGCCCGCGCGGATCTCATCCTGCGTAGCCTTCTGCTGGTCGGGCGCGAGCAGAGTGATGCTCTCCAGACTGCGGTCTTTGCGGTCGCTGCGATAGGTGTCGGGATCGAAGTCGGCCAGCAAAGCACCCTCAACCAGCGAGCGGGCGGAGGGCATGCAGTCGAGGCTTTCGAGGTGTTCGTCCGAGATGGCGCGATCTTCCGGGAAGACGATGGCGATGTTGCGGATGGACTTCGTCTTGGCGACGCGGACGGCAGTACCTGCCCCGATGCGGAGTTCCGTAGGCGCAAGCTTGCTGACCTTGCCAAGTCCCACGATCAGAAGCCGGTCTGCCTTCAGGCCATTGGGACTGTGAAGAAGCAGCGTCTCACCGCATGCCGCCTTGAACTCGCCGCTTGTGAGAAAGGCGCTCGCGGCGTCACTGAGCGCGTCGCTGGTGGTAAGCAGAGTGGGCAGGGCTGGGGCGTCAGTACCAACGGCGATGTCGACGGCGAAGACGGCAAGCAGAGGTGTGGCAAAGGAAACGGCATCCGAAAACAACAGCTGTGTGCTCATACAGCTATTGAGTGTATGCCGATTCGTGTAGCGAAATGAACAGACGGGAATGCGACTTGGTGCCGCGGGATCGCTTATCGGCGCTGGCTGCGCGCAATCGCGGATTTGGCTTCCTTATCCGCTTCGCGTTTCCGTTCGGTCTCGCGCTTGTCCCAGTCCTGTTTGCCCTTGGCCAGGGCCAGTTCACATTTGACACGACCATTTTTGAAATAGAGACGCGTTGGGATGAGCGTAAAGCCCTTCTCCTTCGTCTTAACGGTCAGTCTCCGCAACTCTTCCTTATGCAACAGCAACTTCCGAGTCCGGGTCTCCTCATGATTCATGGTGTTGCCATGGGAGAAGGCGCCGATATGCGCATTGAGCAGGAAGGCCTCGCCGTCCTTGACCAGGCCGTAGGCGTCGCGCAGGTTTGCCTTGCCTTCCCGGATGCTTTTCACCTCGGTGCCGCGCAGTGCAACACCGCACTCCCAGCGGTCAGAGAGGAAGTAATTGTGTCCGGCCTGCCGGTTGTAAGCGGCGTCGCGGGTGCCCACGGCAACGGCGTCGCGCTCCTTCGGCTTCTTGGGAGGATTTTGTTGCGTCGCTGTAGGACTGTGAGGCATAAGATTTCAGATGCTAGCACGGCCCTTGCGGACGCACCGGACCTTGGGGGCGCGATGGTACACTCGACTCACGAAAACAGGCAGAATCGCGCCTCCCGCATCGGATTTGTTGTGAGCATCTTCTGCTCACGCTCGTCCAACGGGAAGCAGGCATCACCTGGAAGGCGGACGCTGAAGTTGACGAAGATAATGTTGGGCAAAGGCGGCGAGAGCCAGGGGCAGGGCCGCAGCCTTTGTCACAGTCTTCCTCGCGGTCTTCTGCGGTCGGGCGCGGCTGCGATGGTGCTGCTCTCAATGGCTGCAGTGACGATCCCTGCGGGTCATACGCAGTCGGCCAACGCGTGGTCGAAGCGCGGCGCGGATGCGGAAGTCAGCGAAGACTGGGACGCAGCCTTCGAGGCGTATCGCCAGGCGCACCTGCTCAAGCCGAAGGATCTCCGCTACAAGACACATTTTGAGCGCGCACGCTTCTCAGCGGCGGCAGCGCACGTGGACCGTGGCCGCGTTCTGCGGCAGAGCGGCGACATGCGCGGCGCGCTGACCGAGTTTGAGCGCGCACTGGCGATCGACGGCGGCAACCAGGCCGCACAGCAGGAGATCACGGTCACGGAGCGTCTGCTGTCTGACGCGCCGACGAGCAGCCTCGACCTGCCGGTGCCGGTTGGGCCCACGCCCGACATGTTGTCCATCTCGGAGCCGCTGAAGCTCAAGCCCGTCTCCAACAATCCGTTGACGCTGCACATGGTGGAAGACACCAAGGTGCTCTATCAGGCGATCGGCAAAGAGGCCGGCCTGAACGTGATCTTTGATCCGGACTACACCTCGCGCCGCATTGCGCTTGACCTGAACAACGTGTCGTTGAACGATGCACTGCGCATCCTGGGCACGCAGGCCGGAACGTTCTACAAGGCGGTCACGAACAACACCATCTTCGTTGCGCAGAATACGCAGACAAAGCGTACTGACCTGGCGTCGGTTGCGGTGCAGACCTTTTACCTGTCCAACGCCGCGACCCAGGCCGACCAGAACGAACTGCTGACCGCACTGCGTAACGTGCTCGACCAGAACGTGAAGATCTTCCTGGTGCCGAGCCAGAACGCCATCGTAATGCGCGCAACGCCGGACCAACTGCTGCTGACGCAGGAGCTGCTGAACAATCTCGACCGTCCTCACAGCGAAGTGGTGGTCGACGTTGCCGTGCTGGAAGTAAATCGGGATCGCGCGCGGAACCTGGGTGTGACCCTGCCCCAGAGCTTCTCCATTACGCCGCAGGTGGCAAACTCCACCACGACGTCCAGCACTACCGGCAGCACCACGACGACCGGCAGCAGCACCAGCAGCACCTCGACGTCACCCACGCTGAACACGCTGGCGCATCTTACCGGCGCGAATTTTGCGGTGTCATTGGGAACGGCTACGGTGAACGCGCTGCTGACGGATAACGACACCCGCGTGCTGCAGAATCCGCGCATCCGTGCGACAGATGGTCAGCGCGCACAGTTGAAGATTGGTCAGCGTATTCCGATCGCGACCGGATCGTACTCTTCCGGTGCTTCGACCTCGGTGGTCAGTTCGCTCGTCAATACGCAGTTCCAGTACATCGATGTCGGTGTACTGATTGACATGACGCCGACGGTCCACGCGGATCGCGAGATCACGCTGAAGATGGCGTTGGAGATCTCCAGCCAGAATGGAAGCGTCAGCATCTCCGGCGTGACACAGCCCATCATCGCGCAACGCAAGGTGGAGCAGGTCATCCAGTTGAAGGAAGGCGAGCCCAGCATCCTGGCCGGCATTCTTTCTCGGTCTGAGACGGACTCCATCTCGGGTACGCCCGGTCTCGCCAGCATTCCGATCCTGAAGAACTTCTTCCGTTCGAACAACCGGGATCGCGCACAGGATGAGGTCGTCTTTCTGCTGATTCCGCACATCGTGCGTGAGCCGCTGGTGACGCGAATGAATACGCGCGCCCTCGACACCGGCACAGGACAGAGCATTGAGCTGCGGCACGATGCCGTTCCAGAGTCCGTGGCGACGGATACCTCCGCCAGCCTGTCAACTGGCGCCTTCCAGCAACAGCGCAGCAATGCGGCTGCAGCCAACGGAGCTCCGTTGACCGCAGCGCAGGCAGCGGCGGCGATGATCGGGCAGGTCGGCAATGAGAACTCGCCGGGATCGCAGCGAGCGATGCAGGCGCTTGCAGCTGGTGGGACACCCACCACGGCTGCAACAGCCGCGGCACAGGCAATCCCTGGCGCTGGCGGCCCTGTCAGCTTCAGCATCACACCCGGTCAGACGACGCAGGCCATGGGCAGCACCTTCCAGATGGCGGTGATCGCCAATGGCGCGAAGGATCTCTACTCGGTGCCGCTGCAGGTTCAGTTCAACCCATCGCTGCTATCGCTGGTAAATGTGGATTCGGGTGAGTTCTTGGGCCGTGACGGCCAGTCGGTGGCAATCGTGCACCGCGACGAGGGCAACGGCATGGTGACAATCTCCATCTCGCGGCCGCCTGCGGTGCGTGGCATGGATGGCCAGGGATCTGTCTGTGTCCTCACCTTCCGCGCGAACGCGCCGGGTGATTCCCAGGTGTCGCTGGTGAAGGTGGGCGCGAAGGATAGCGCGCAAACCAACCTGCCTGCGGTGGGCAGCGCTGCGACGGTTCACGTCCGCTAAGAGGCTGTTTCGTGATCCTGTGGACGAAAATCCGCGAAGCCGCACGACAGCGTGGTACCCGATCTGCTCTTGGTAGCGAGGCGGGTGTCACGCTGGTCGAGCTGGTTGTCGTAGTCAGCATCATCGCCATCCTGGCAACGGCGGCAGTGCCCGTCACGCGCTGGCAGGTCAAGCGCACCAAGGAACGTGAGTTGCGCGCGGCCTTGTGGGAGATGCGAAGCGCCATCGACCACTACAAAGACGCAGCGGAACGCGGCGCCTTTCAGACCAAGGTGGACAGTTTCAACTATCCGCCCGACCTGGAGACACTGATAAACGGCGTGGACGTAAAGGACAAGAAGGTGCGTTTCCTTCGTCGCATCCCGATCGATCCGATGACGAAGGGTACGGAGTGGCAGTTGCGCGCCATGCAGGACGATGCGGATAGTACGAGCTGGGGCGGGCAGAACGTCTTCGATGTGCACTCGAAGAGCCAGGGCACTGCTCTGGATGGCACCAAGTACTCGGAATGGTAAGGGCGATGACGACTGACAAGACATCCCGGCGTACGCTCGATCCGGCTTCCACGGACTGTGGTTCGGCTGCTGCCCCGCACGCGGGTCAGAGCGGCTTTACGATGCTGGAACTGATCGTCGTCATGATGATCATTGGCATTCTGGCGGCGATGGCTGTGCCGGCCTTTACGCATCACTTGAAGGTGGCGCGGGAAGCGGTATTGCGCGAAGACCTGCACACCATGCGGCAGGCCATCGACAGTTACACGGTCGACAAGCAGAAGGCGCCGCAGTCGCTGGATGAACTGGTGACCTCGGGCTACCTGAAGTCGATGCCGCTGGACCCGATGACACATCGCACGGATACGTGGGTGGGCGATCGGTCTGACCAGTACCAGAACGTCGATGAGACAGCCACCGGCATCAACGACGTGCACAGCGGTGCGCAGCAGTTGTCCACGGATGGCTCGCTGTACACGACCTGGTAGTCGGCGTTGGCTGCATCGCAGGCAGATACTCTCAGATTGTTTACTGCGCTTCGCCTGCACCGGACGGTGTGGGCTGGTTCGCTCGTGCTTGGCCTTGGTCTGAACGATGCCGGGCGTGCCTTTGCGCTGGCCTCACTGGCTGCTGGCGCGGCTGCGCTGTTACTTGAAGACGATCCCGCACGCCTGCGAGAGGCATCGCGTGAGGGCTGCGCTACCTTCACCGTCACCACGCTCGATGAGGCCTTGCGCGCGTTGAAGAACGAAGTACGGCAGGGCAGGGCAATTACCGTCGCGCTGGGTGGCTCGGTGGAACAGTGGCTATCGGAGATGGCGGAACGCGGAGTTCTGCCGCGATCTCTTGCGGTGGCCCGGGAACTTTCCGACGCCGAGGCGGCAGCGATCGGAATCCTGAAGGATTGGGGTGCGGAACGTCTTCATGGACTTGGCCTGATCGGGCCGGGTGAAGTGGAGCTTACGGTCGGCGCTCACTGGGCGATCACTACGGACACCGCAACAAACCAGGCGGAGCGCCGCAGCCTGGATGCGGCTTTGCTCGCAGCGGCTGAGGGAGACGCCGCGATGTCGGAGGTCACGCGGCAGTGGTTGCGTGCTGCACCAACGCTCTTCCCGCGATCGCTCGACAGATCACACTGGCAAAGTCTGTCAACCCCCGTGAAGGCTTAAACCACTCATTCCATAAGAGATAAAGTTGGCGGGTTATTTCTCGCAACTCGCTAGAATAGAAGACAGGGAATCGCTCAGCTTGTGGTCCTGCTGCTAACTCCTTTCGAATCTGATTTTTGCGTGTAAGTCCTTTGGAATTTGATTTTTGCCGATTTGGGAAAACTCAAGTCCTTTAGAATCTGATTTTTGCGAAGAATGACGGGGGGGAGGGGTGCACTCATGGAGTCACCGCAGTCCCATGACTATCCCTCTGTCTCGGTGCCGACGCGAGCCGCTTCGATGCGGGCCCAAAGTTCTTTCATGCCGCGGCCGTTCTTGCCTTCCTTGGCGGCGACAGCGATGATCTCGCCCACGCCGTGCTCGCGCTTCAGTGTTGCGATGGAGTTGGCAAGGGTGTTGTTCGACAGGCGATCGCTCTTGGTACCGACGACCACAAACGGCTGACGGTGCAGCTGCATGTACTTGATCATCTGAGCATCGCTCTCCTGCGGCGGAATGTTGGTGTCCACCAGGCAGCAGCTCAACGCGAGTGTCTCGCGGTCGGCGAGATACGGGTCGACGAAGCTCGACCACTCGGCCGAGATGGACTTTGAGATCTTGGCGTAGCCGTAGCCCGGCAGATCGGCCAGGATGAGCGCGGGGTTGGGCCGCATGGTGCCGGAGTTCAGCACCTCATGCATCGCGAAGAAGTTGATGGAGCGCGTGCGGCCGGGGGTGGACGAGACGCGTGCCTGGCCTTCGCCGAGAAGCGCGTTGATCAGGCTCGACTTGCCGACGTTGGAGCGGCCGAGGAAGGCGATCTCCGGCACGCCGCCGGTCTTGACGGTGGATGGGAAGTGCTCGGGCGCAAAGGCCGACAGCAGAAATTGGGCGCGAAGACGCATAGGTTCAGTGTAGCTGCCAGAGTCACTTCCGCTGGAGCGACACCGATCCCGGTCCATTCGCACCGGCAGAAAAAAAGAAAGCCCGCAGCATGATGCTGCGGGCCTGTCGCGGATCGACGTCGATCTATTCGAAAACGGGTGCGTAGACGCAGTAGCCCCGAGGAGGCGCAGGGAACTCGCCCTTGCCCTCGGCGTCGGTGCTGCGCTCGTCGGGGTGTGCCTCGTCCTTGCCATCCCACGCAACGGGAACGAAGCGTGTATTGGGCCACTTGGTTTGAACGGTAGTGCCGCTCCACTGGTTGCCCAGGTTGTTGAGCACGTAGATCAGTCCGGACTGGCCTTCATTACCGCCGCGCTGCGAGATGTAGAGATCCGGATCCGCATGAAGGATGCAGCTCTCTCCACCGGCATGCTTATGGTGCGCGCTGACCAGCGCATCGATGCCGTTCGGCGAGTTGGGACGCGCGAGACCGAAGTTGTAATAGTCCTTCCAAAAGACGCAGGGATAGCCGTCCTGCGTGAGGATGAAGGAGTATCCGAGCATCTTGTCATTGACGACTTCGTTGCCGCCCATGTCGTGATTTTCCGTGAAGGTCACAGCGTTGAAGGGACGCGCAGCAGAAACCGAGTTACCGTCCGTCAGGTTGCGCAGATCATAGTTCGGCGTATCGCAGACGTCTTTCAGCTTGTAGCGCAGCGGGAAGTCAAACGCGGCGATCTGCGAATCGGTTAGCTTGCTTACCGAATCCAGCCAGTCGCCAATGTCTTCCGGTCCGCTCCAATATTCACCTACAACAAAAGGTGAGAAATTCGGGTTGTTCTTCTTCTGATATTCGTACTTCGCAAGCAGGCCGATCATCCATGCGCCGAAGCCCTTTACGAAGTCGAAGCGGAAGCCGTCAAAGTCAAGATCTTCAATGATCATGCGGGCGTAGTCATACATCGCGCCGTAGACCTTCGGGTTGCGATGGCACAGATGCGGGAAGCCAGCGAACTGCTCGCCTTCCATCATGACCTTCTCGTAACGCGATGGGTGGAAGCAGTCCCAGTTACGCGCGAACTTACCACTCGCAGGCGTGAACTTAGTCCAGCGCTTCTCGCCGTCGAGAGGATTTTCTTCTTCTGCATCGGCGCCGCTGTTGTGGTTGATGACCATGTCGGCGATGGCGCCCATGCCATTTTCATGGATGATGCCGATCAGCTTTTCAAGCTCTGCACGGTTGCCAAAGCTGGTCTTCAACTGGCCCTTCTGTTCGAAGTCACCGAGATCGAAGTAGTCATATGGGTCATAACCCATGGTGCCCTTGTCGGCGCCCTTGCTGATCGGTGGCAGCCAGATCGAATCGAAACCTACACCCTTCTTACCCAGCTTAGGAATTTCGCCCGCGACGAAGTTCCACCACTCGCCCAGCTTGTCCTCTTCCTTCGCACAATCCCAGTAGAAGCCCTGCATCATTACAGCCATTTTGGTTATCGCTCCCCATCTGTACGCAGCGGAATCGCACCGCTCTGCAGTACCTTTCGAGTCCTGTTCTGCGTATCGATTCGGTCTGATGCATCCAATAAGTGCGCGTTTGTACGCGTGGCCCGCGTGGTCAATGGAGTGTCTGATGAATGACGTACGTACTACGCTGGAACGCACAAACAACTCTGGGATTTCGACGTCACCAAGTGGCGGAGATCCTTTCCGCACAGCCGGCGGAGCAATCGCCGGATGGTGGCGCGCAACGACGCTCGATGCGTTGTGCGTTGGCTTGATGTGGTTTGTGGGACTCTACTTTATCCACGTTCCGTGGGCGCCACTTTGGGCGCTGGTGGCTGCTTTTTGCCAGTTCGTCCCGGGGATAGGTATGGCAATCGCGGTTTGTGGTCCTGCAGTGTCGGCTGCGCTTGCCTCGTCGGACACTGACTTCGACAAACTCTGGTGGACGCTCGGGCTCTATGCGTTTATCGCGATTGTCGATGGACTGATCGTGCAGCCGATGCTGTTGAAGCGGACGACGCTTGTGCCTTGGTGGGCGGCGATGCTGGGACCCATCGTCGGTGGAATCTTGTTGCCGCCGTGGGGCGCATTGATTGCTCCGCCGGTGCTCGCGGTAATTTTTGCCTTCCGTAAAAAGCGGTAGTGCTTTTCACGAGACAAGGCTGACTAAGCGCCCAGCTTGTATTTTGATTCTGCGATCCGGAAGAGCGGGCGCCAGATCAGACGGTTGATCGTGACCACCATCAATGCCATGACGATGGTCGCGAGGAGCAGAACGGCGAAGCGTCCGGCGTCTGTGGCGGCACTGATCTGTTCCCCGAGTCCGAAGGTGGTGAGCGTGTTGCTCTTCAGGCGGAAGTACTCGGCGATGATGCTGGCGTTCCATGCGCCGCCGCTGGCTGTGATCAACCCCGTGAGCAGGTAAGGAAAGATGCCCGGCAGGATCACGGTGCGCCAGCGCTGCACGGTGCTGAAGCGAAAGAGCCGCGCCACTTCCTTCAGGTCGTTCGGAATGGCCATGGCGCCAGCGATGACGTTGAAGAGCACGTACCACTGGGTGCCGAGCAGCATGAGCAGAACGGCGGCCGTGCCCATGCCTGCGCCTGTCTTGAAGAGCAGCAAAAGAAGGACGGGGAAGAGCGCTGTCGCAGGCACGCTGGCTGCGATCTGTGCCAATGGCTGCGCGATTCTGGCCAGGCGCGGATGGAAGCCGATCGCGACGCCTGCCGGCACGGTCCAAAGGGTTGCGAGGACGAGCGCGATAACGACGCGCATTAGCGTCATGCCTGCGCCGCCGAAGATCTGCAACACTTCGTGCCGATCGACAGAACGCAGCAGGTGCAGAGCCTGCACGGCTGCGTAGCCAACGACGATCAGGATCAATGCCAGCCCCGCCATGCGGAAGAATGTGGAGGGGGCGCGTCTGCTGGCTTCGTCGTACTGAGGATGCGTTGAGCGGCGCTTCGCCTCGTGGCGGTAGAGCTTTTCAGTCAGAGGCTCGAAGGTTACACGGCCAAGACGGCGCACGAAGTTGGACTGCTGCAGCATGGAGAGCAAAGGCGAGCGAACACGACGGGAGCTCTCCACCTGCTCGAATTTGAAACGGTCACTCCACGCGATGATTGGGCGCCACAGCAACTGGTCGGTTGCGACGATGATCAGGATCATCGTCATCAGGCCCCAGAAGATCGCCTTGGTGTTGCCCTCACTGGCGGCGGTCTGCAGATAGCTACCCAGGCCCGGCAGGCGGAAGTCTCGCGAGCCCAGGACGAACATCTCGCAGGCCATCAGGAAGAACCAGCCGCCGGCAACAGAGACCATGCTGTTCCAGATGAGGCCGATGGCTGCGTAGGGAAGTTCAAGCTGCAGGAGGCGCTGCCAGCGGCTGAAGCCGTAGATGGCGGAGGCTTCGGTGAGTTCGCGCGGCAGGCTCTTGAGTGATGAGTAGAAGGAAAAGGCCATGTTCCAGACCTGACCGGTGAAGATCAGGACGATGCAGCCAAGTTCCAGGCCGATCTGGCGCGTACGGAAGAGCGCGACCATGGCCAGCATGACGCCAGGCAGGAAGCTAAGGACAGGGATCGATTGCAGGATGTCGAGCGCCGCGATCATCAGAGCTTCAAGCCGACGGCTATAGGCTGCCACGTATCCGTAGCCGACGGCGAAGAGCAGGCTAAGGATGTACGCGAGACCCATGCGCACGACAGAGTAGAAGGCGTAGCGCGGCAGAGCTTGCGGTGAGAGGCTGAGCACGACGTTGGGCTGAGGCTGACCCAGCCAAAGGCGTGCGATCTGTACCACGCCGTAGAACGCGGCAAGGCCGATGCACGCGACGATGAGGTCGAGGAAGAACGGCCAGCTGCGCTGCACGGCCTGCGACCGGGCAAGGGTCTGCGGTATGCCCAGTTCCCGGCGCGTTCGCAGGCTGCCAAAGCTGTCTGGCAGGTTCTTCATCCGGAGACTTCCGCCGCGGACTCTGCGGCCTGGTTGTGCGCGAGCGTGAAGCGACGGCGCTGCGCGTCAAAGTCGAAGAGCTCGGCATAGCGTCCCCAGTTGATGGCCGTTTCAAGCTGGCGTAGCGTCTCTTCTTCGCTGAACTGCTCGTCCAGCATGTCGTGGAAGAACTCCTCGGGTACGGTGCCGTCGCTCTTTGCTTCCAGTGCGCGCACGATCTGGCGCAGCAGCAGAACGTTCTCAACGGCGGCCGCACGGAAGATCTCCTTCTGGCGCAGGATCTCCGCATTCGCGAACTCTGAGCCAATAGATGTCAGCGCGGCATCGCCTTCGGTGATCTGCAGGAAGCCGAGCAGGGACGACGCGTCGACGATGGGCAGAAGGTCGTCGACTTCAAAGGCGAGGTCGTCGGCGAGTCGGTAGATGTCGGCCTTACCGCCGTGGTCCACCATCAGCTCCAGCAGACCGGCGATGCCGCCAGGACGTGCGTGCGGCAGCATCTGGTAGCTCATGAGGCGCTGGTCACGGACGCGCTTGCCGTCTGCCGTGCGCGGCAGCGCCGGAGGCTGCGCCTCAGGCTGTGTGAGCACCTTATAGATGTAGTCGACAAGCTGGGTGAAGGCAGAGGCCTTACGGTCGCGGGGATGCTGCAGAGCCACGCGGAAGTCCACGCGCACATGGCCAGGATTGCGGCCAAGCACGATAATGCGGTCGGCCAGCAGGACTGCCTCTTCAATGTTGTGCGTCACGATGAAGATCGCCTGCGTGGGCATGGTCTTCTTCTGCCACAGCTCCAGAAGCTCCGAACGCAGGTTCTCTGCGGTGAGTACATCCAGGGCAGAGAACGGCTCGTCCATGAAGAGGACTTCGGGTTCGACGACGAGGGCCCGTGCAAATCCGACGCGCTGCCGCATGCCGCCGGAGAGCTCCTTGGGATAGGCGTGCTGGAAGCCGTCGAGGCCGACCGTATCTAACATCTTCAAGGCGCGCTTGCGGCGCTCTACGGGCTCCATGCCGCGCGCCTGCAGAGGCGCCTCGACGTTCTCAAGAACGGTGAGCCATGGGAAGAGCGCGAAGCTTTGAAAGACGATGGCAACGTTAATGTCTGCCTGGGCAATAGGCTTCTCGTGCCAGTAGACCTGTCCGGCGGAGGGGATCGACAGCCCCGTCAACATCCGCATCAGAGTCGATTTTCCGGAGCCGGAGGGCCCGAGGAGCGCAACGATTTCGCCCGGCACAATGGACAGGTCCGTTGGCGAGATGACCTGAATGCGGTTCTCGCTTGGCTGGGCGTAGTACTTTTCCACGCGTTCTGCGCGGATAATTGCCTGCTGCATGCCGTCTCCCTTGGTTGAGGCGGAAGCTGGTCAGAAACACTGGGATAAAAAGGTTGGGGCGGACGTTCCGGGGCCCGGGGGCCGGTGGTGCTCTCTGAGCCTAACATCCCTTCATGGCTCAGTTAGTTCCATAACTTGCCAAGAGGTTTCCCGTCGAGTAGAACTGAGACTGACATGACCAACACCTCCACTAAACCGCGCGTTCTGGTTGCTGACGACGAACAGGTCATCGCGAACACGCTTGCGATCATTTTGAATCAGGCCGGGTTCGAAGCGCGGGCCGTTTACTCCGGCGAAAACGCTGTCGAAAGCCTGGATGAGTTCCAGCCAAACATGCTGATCTCTGACGTCATCATGACCGGCATGACCGGCATTGAAGCGGCGATCAAGGTCCGCGCAAAGCTTCCAAACTGCAAGATCCTGTTGTTCAGCGGCCAGGCCGCAACAGCCGATCTGCTGGAGAAGGCACGTGCCCAGGGCCACGAGTTCGAGATCCTGGCCAAGCCCGTTCACCCCACCGATCTGCTGGCAAAGCTTCGCAGCTAGAACACGATAGCGATTTCGTTTCGATGATGTTGAAAAGGCCTCCAGTAGGAGGCCTTTTGCTTGCTCGGAATTAACAGAACTTCAACCTGAGCGGAACGGATGGGTGGGGCGCCGGTTGCGGTGAGGCCCGTGCCCCACGGGCGCTGCTCTAGATGTTGAGGAGCCGTTCGTGCATGATCTCGCGTCGCTTCAATTCGATTAGATATTCGTAGAAGCTTTGCAGGGTGCTGTAGGTCAGGCCAGCGTAACCGTCAAGTACGGCGCCGCGAATGAACATCATGTAGATCCACTTGAAGACCGGCCGCATGGGCAGCTTGAAGAAGAGAGCCTTTTGCGCCGCGCGGCGCTCGCCGCGGTCCTTGCCGAAAAGAGCGACCTGCAGCGATGCATCGGCGGTGGCGGCTCCGCTGGCAAGCAGTTGCGCTTCCATGGTGGAGTACACGTTGTGCTTCGCCACCCAGTGCGCGATGCCCTTGGAGAACGGGTAATGATTGAGCGGCGCCTGGAGCTCGACGATCCGGCCATCGACCTCGAGCAGTTCGTTGATCTCACGTACGTAACGCGCGCGTCCTCGGCGGACCAGACGGGTGTAGTAGGGCGTAATCTGCGCGTGTTCCAGCCAGGTGCCCCATAGGTAATCGTGGCGCCGAAGTCGAAATCCGTCGACGTCTGCGTCTGCAGTGGCGACGGCCCGCTGCATCTCAGCGACGAGTTCCCGGGTAGGCCGTTCGTCGGCATCGAGGATGAGTACCCAGTCGTGCCGGAAGGCCGGTTGGGTCAACGATGCGTTGCGCTGCGCGGCGTAGTTGTCGAAGACGCGTTCATGGACAGTCGCACCCAGGCTGCGCGCAATCTCCTGTGTGCCGTCTGTACTCATGGAGTCGAAGACATGCACGTCATTCGAAAATGACACGCTGCGGATAGCGCCGCCGATGTCGGTGCTCTCGTTCTTAGTAAGGATGACGACGGAGATCATGCGGCAGAAACCTCCGTGGCTGAGCCTACAGCGTCGTCGCCGGTTGTGTAACCAGAAAATATCAGCGCTTGCCGCCTTCGAGCTGTGCCTGCCGGAAGAGGGACATGATGACCTGCGCGGTCTCAAGCATGTCGAAGCGCGAGCGGAAGCACTCGGCTGCATGCTCGCTCATAGCCTGGCGATCAGACGGATGCATTGCAATCCAGCTTTCCAGCAGATGGCGCGTGCCGTCCAAGGTATCCGGCTGGATCAGGGAGCAGCCTTCGCCGACCAGCATGTCGCCGATGTTTACCTTGTCGCTCAGCAGTACGGGAAGACCGGCAGCCAGAGCCTCAGCGACAGCGATGCCGAAGTTCTCCTGGTGCGAGGGCAGGATGAATGCCTCGGCGGCACGGAAGGCTCCCCACTTCGCTGGTCCACGCAGAATCCCGGGCCAGTGGACGCGGTGTCCGCAGCCGGCTTTCTCGGCGACGGCCTTGAGTTCCGGGATCCATCCCGTCTCGTCCGGCCCAGCCATGACGAGGTGCAAGTCGGGGTCGCTTGCAGAGACCTCGGAAAAAGCCTGCAGGAGCAGGTCACAGCCCTTCTTGGGATGGATCCGGCTCAGGTAGATGAGGAACCGTTTTCCACGGACCGCGGGCACGTGCTCCAGGAAGGTGGAAATGTCGTCTTCCGGCCGGCTCTGCGGAGCACGGATGCCGTAGGGCACCACCTGCGGTCGCCAGCGCCATGCGGCGAAGCTTTCCTGTGCGAGTCGCTCCTCGGTTTCCGTGGTGAACAGAACACGATATGCCCGCCTGAGAACCCAATACTCGAACGGATACCAGTAGAGGACCTTCTTCAGGTGCTTGAGGGGGTAGCGCCGTTTGAAGTAAGGATCCAGCATGCCGTGCGTGAAGACCATGTATGGCTTGCGACCGCGCGCCGCAAGCATTGCAGGCAGACCGTTGTACTGCCACAGACCATTCACGATCACGCCGTCGAAGCGGTCGATGTTCGCGCGCAGCCACGGCAGTAGACGGGCGTTGTAGCCATAGGTGCCGCCGGTGGAGGGTCCGAGAGCGTGGACCGGAAAGGCAAGACCCTGCAGCCAGGGCGCGTCGGGCAGATCGGCCGTGACTGCCTCGCCGATGTAGCCTTCGTTGACGTAAGTGAAGAGCGTGCGCACGCCCTCGATGGGGCCGCCCATAGCGGGATTGAGCGTCGGGATGACATGGAGAATTCGCATTGTCTGGCTAGCCACTTATTTTCTGAATAGGAAGCTTCGTAACACGCTGGAGAGCTGCCTTGAGAGCGACTAGATCTTCGCGGTAGCTCCAGCGCGACAGGATTTCGCGGCCGCGCTCTCCCATGGATTCACGGCGGCCCGGTGCGAGCGTTGCTGCCAGGGCATTGCGCAACGCTGCGATATCGCCCAGCGGATAGACGTATCCGTTCTCTCCGTTTCGAACCAGGTCCACTGCGCAACCCACATCGTCGGACACGATCACAGGGAGACCCGCGGCCATCGCTTCATTGGTGATCAAGCCCCACGCTTCATGGCGCGACGGCAAGACGAACACGGTGCTGAGATCGAAAAATCGTGGCAGTTCGCTCTGGTTGCGGAAGCCGAGAAAGCGGATTCCCTCGACGCCGCTGGCAGAGGCACGCTGCTCCAGTTGTGCCCGCGTTTCACCATCACCCACGATCAGGAGGTACGGATCCAGAGAGGTCTGCACGCGGAGTTGCAGGTATGCCTCAAGCAAATGGTCGGCGTGCTTGCGTTCCTGAAGTTTACTGGCGAACAGGATGACGGGCCGCGACGGATCTAGATTGAACTCCGTTTGTAGTTCTGCGCGGTTCCGGGTTGCAGCCTCTGCCCGCGTGGCGAAGTATTCGTTGTCGACGGCGTACGGCATGGTGAAGGCAGGGAAGTCCGCGCCAAAGTAGTGCGTCCAGTAGGTCGCGTTGCGCGATCCGATTGGTAGAACCGCATCGACGAGCATCTTGAGTCCGTCGAAGTAGAGCTGTTTGATGAGCAGCGTGGTGTGAGAGCGGGTGCGGTCGGCAAGCCAGGACTCTGCGCGCAGCAAGACTGGGATTCCCAGTGCCTTCGCTGCCAGCATTGCATGCAGGCTGTTCACCGTGGAGTAGCCGTGCACCCACAGGGCATCAAACGGTTCACCGTCGATGCCGCGCAATAGACCGCGGAAGATTCCGCGTGCAATCGGACGTGTGGGGCTCAGCTTATTCGTGTCGCGCCAGCGTGGCAGGACAACGGAACGGTAGCCCTCAGTCAATGGGACATCCCACGTGACGCTCACGCCGAAGCCGGGGTCCTTGTAACTCCTGAGCGATAGATCGGAGCAAAAGAAAACGGTCAGATCAATGCCGGGATCGGCGGCGATAAGTCTAAGCAGTTTCGCCTGATACTGGATCGGATGGCTGACCACATAAGCCAGCCGAATCCTACGGTGTACGCCTTCCATGCTTTCTCTCGTTCCTTTGTAAAGAACACAATTGGGCTTGACACCGGCCCTGCACGTTAACGAAGGAGCGTGGCCATTGCGACGATCAGGGCTACCACTGTTCCGGACGATTGCGTGGCGAGGAATTTCTTCAGACCGCTGGACGGTACCAGCAGGATGTCGTCAGACTGCAGCACCACATCGGCTAACTTGCCATCCTGAATCTGGCGGAGCTGAAGGTTGATGACGGTGCGTTGGCCGCCGACATTCCGGATGAGTGTGGCCTGGTCGCCCTTCGCGGGGAAGGTTAAGCCGCCAGCTGCGCTGACCGCTTCAACTGCCGTCACCGGGATGGAACCGCTGAGCTGACCGACGCCGGGTCTCATGACCGCGCCAAGAACATAATATTGTCCGACCCGACCGACGGTGATGACATCTCCGGTAAAGATAGGAACGTTGGCCTGGACGGTTCGCGCAGGGTCGTTGCCGATGTCCACGATGATCGGCTCAGCTTGACCCAACCGATCGATCCGGAGGACGGTGCTGGCGGTGGCGGGAATACCGCCGTTTGCGGCCATGACCTCGAGCAGACGCTTTGGTCCGAGGATCGGCACGGTGCCTTTCACTTCGCCGACGACCGTAGCGAAGTGCTGCGGTGCCTCCGTGAGTTCGATCGATACCTGTGCACTATGGAAGATCTCGGCCGACTCGAATCGCTCCGACATGGCGACTTCTGCTTCCTTCACAGACATGCCGGCCACGTGGATCACACCGCCAAGGTTCATGCGGATACTGCCATCCAGATCGACACGCTCGGTATCCGTGTACTCCGGAGCGACACCGTAGACGCTGATCTTCAGCAGGTCGCCGGGGAGTAGTGTGAGTTCCCGCTGCGGCGGATAGAGCACTGCAGGATCGGTCGTGATGGGCAGCCGTACATTCAGGCCGGGCGCCGAAGTTGGGACTGTGCCGGTGTACTGTGCGGCAGCCGGCAGGCACAACGCTACGCACGTTGTCAGGGTAAGGGCTGCGGTCTGAATCAGGCGGAGCATACGGGTCAAACTCATGCCTTGTCCTCTCCCTGGCCTGCGGCGCTGTTACGGGGCCCGCCATCACCCGTGCCGGTTGATCCGGACTCCCACGATTCGGAGTCGATGTTGGAGTAGCTGTAGCCTGAGTAACCGTAGTACCCGTGGTATTCCGGCGCGGTGATATCCACGGAGTTCAGAAGGACACCGGTTACGTTTGCTCCGGAACGTGAGAGGAGATCCCTTGAGCGGCGCACAGCATTCCGGCTGCTCTTGCCGTGCCGCACCACCAGGACGATCGCATCTGCCTGTCGCGCGAGGATGACGCCGTCCGTCACGGACAGGATCGGTGGCGAATCGACGACGACATGGGTGTAAAGCGTGCAGCAGTGGAGCAGCAGGTCGTGCATTGCCTCGGAGGAGAGCATCTCCGTTGGGAAGGGCGGCACCGGGCCGCTGCAGAGGACGTCCAGATTCGGGATCTCCGCCACGTTCTTGGTGGCCTCTTCCAGCGTGCTGCCGCCGGATAGCACCGTGGACAGTCCGACACGTCCATTTAGACCAAAGCGATGATGCACGTTTGGTCTGCGGAGATCGGCATCGATCAGGAGTACGCGGGTCTCTCGCTGAGCGAGTATCGCGGCGAGATTGGTTGCGACCGTCGTCTTGCCTTCACCCGGCGTGGAGCTGGAGATGAGAATGATCTTGGGAGGGTGTCCGGTCGTAGCCAGCAAAAGCGAGGTTCGAAGAGAGCGGAACGCTTCCGAGAACTGTGACTTGGAGGTGGCGAGCACTCCGATGTTGCTTTGAGCGACGGACATGGAACCGGTGTCGGAGCTGAGGCGCCGCACCTTTGGGATCACCGCAAGGGACGGGAGTTGCGTAATCTGTTCGACCTCAGCCACGCTACGGATGCCGGTGTCCAGACTCTCCATGGTGAAGGCAATCATCAAGCCTGCAACCAGCCCGATCAGGACCGTTCGGAGAAGGATTGTCGAGCGCGGTGTCATGGAGGGGCCAGCCGGCTTCAGGGCCTGATCCACGATGTCGATCTCGAGCGAATCGAGGCCTGCCTGAATGCTGGCTGCACGCAGCTTGGAGAGCAGGCTCTCATAGAGGGTGCGATTGGCCTCGTAGTCGCGCTGACGCAGCGTGTACTCCACCAGGTCATCACGCAGCCGGTAGGATTCCTGCTTCTGCTGTTCCAGTGCTGAGGTCGTCTGGTCTTCGTTGGCCCGAGCGGCCACAAGCGCCTGCTTTGCCTCCGTAAGAAGGCGGTTTTCTTCTGCCTGAACCTCGCGCTGAACCTCGCGCTGGTGTGCCCGCAGAGCGATGATCTTCGGGTTCTTTGCGCCCAGGGTGATGCTCAATTCGGCGATGCTGGCCTGGGTCTCCGCCGCATCCGATCGCAACTTGGAAAGTTCCGACTGGCCGCCGGCCACATCGAGATTGCTTTCCAGCAGATCGGGATCGCTGCTCGCCAGAACTCTATAGCGCGATTCGGCCAGGATGCGCTGCACCTTTGCGCTTACGGAAGCGGTGCTGAGGGCATCTACCGAGACCGCGAGCTGCGTCGTTGGCGGCTTGGTGGCATCGAAGCCCAGTCCAAGTACGCCGAGGCGTTTCTGGAGATCGATCAATTGCTCCTGTGATGTCTCGACCTGCTGGCGGAGATCGTCCAGCTGCCCGGAAAGCCATTGCGAGACGCGTTTGGTTGATTCAAAGCGTGTCTCGAACGAGCGCTGCTGATACGCATTGATGACCTGATTGACGATATCCGCTGCAAGTTGCGGCCTGCTCGCGGTGCAGGTGATCTTGATCATGGCCGTGCGTGGAATGATGCTCGCGTTGACGGAGTTACCAAGACGCTGCAGTACATCCGTCCGCACCGCGGGATCATTGATGTCGCGGACCTTTCCGACCCGGATTCCCATGAAGTCCGGATTGTTGATCAGGTTCATGTTGCGCGCGACGTTCAGCAGCAGGGAATCGCTGGTGATGATACCCAGCTCGTTTTCCAGGTTGGTCTCCTGGCTGCCAACGCTTCCCATTAGTTGAGTGGCAGCGCTGTTCGCCTCATGAATCTGAATTCGGCCAGTGGCGGTGTAAATGATTGGCTGCGTCGACGCCGTGTAGTAACCATAGAGAATGGCGATGACTGCGCACGCCACCAGAATCCACTTCCTCTTGCGGATGACCGCGAGGGCCTCCGAGAGAGCGCTGTCGGCAGAAGTCGTCGTGAACCCGGTAGGGCTAGCCGGATCCGTGGGTACCGGCTGGTTTGTGGCTGGCGGCATCTGGGACGATGATAACCGAGACATCTCGCGCCAACCGTATTCGATCGCACAAAGGTCTATGCAACCCCATCAACCGGGGCGCCAATCTTGCCGGATACCCTTGCGTCATATGGCGTGCTCTGAGGTAGTCTTGCTTCTATGGGCAAGAGCGTGAACATCGCCGTAGTGGGCTCCGGGTATGTAGGCCTGGTTGCAGCAGTCTGTTTTGCAGAGATGGGTCATCAGGTGACCTGCGTAGACAATGATCCACGCAAAGTGGCGGCGCTGCAGGGTGGCGATACGCTCATCCACGAAGAGCATCTGCCGGAGCTACTGAACCGCTATCGCAACACAAAGGTGACCTTCACCACAGACCTGGGATCGGCTGCCGAGAACGCCGCGGCTATCTTCATCGCTGTTGGCACGCCGCAGTCTGAGACGGGCGATGCTGATCTTTCCTACGTGGAAGCCGTGGCATGCGAGATCGCTCGGCACCTGACCAGCTACAAGGTCATCGTGGAGAAGAGCACCGTTCCCGTTTATACGAATGAGTGGATCCGCCGCTCGATTGAGCGCAACGGCATCGATCGTAAGATGTTCGACGTCGTGTCGAATCCCGAATTTCTTCGTGAAGGCTCGGCCGTTGGCGACTTCCTTCACCCCGACCGTATCGTCGTCGGCGCTGACAGCGAGCGCGCTGCGCAGGTGCTGCAAGACATCTATGCGCCGTTGACCGACGGCAGCTATTACAAGCAGGCGAACATCATCCCCGGCCCGTTCAGCGCGGATGCACCGCCGCCGCTTCTTCTGACTTCGACCAAGAGCGCCGAGATTATCAAGCACGCATCCAACGCCTTCCTGGCGCTGAAAATTTCGTTCATCAATGCCGTCAGCAATCTGTGCGAAGCCACGGACGCGAACGTGCAGCAGGTGGCACAGGGAATGGGCCTAGACAGCCGTATCGGACCGCGCTTCCTGCGGCCCGGCATCGGCTACGGCGGCTCCTGCTTCCCGAAGGATGTCGCAGCCTTCCGTTCGGTCGCTGACCAGATGGGCGTGGACTTCTCACTGCTGACGGAAGTGGAACGGATCAACGCGACGCAGAAGAAGCGCTTCCTGGCAAAGGTTCGAGCGGCCCTGTGGACGCTGCGCGGCAAGAAGCTTGGCGTTCTCGGCCTGGCCTTCAAGGGCGATACAGACGACATCCGCGACAGCCCAGCCATTGAGATGGTGCAGATGCTGCTGGCCGAGGGATGCTCGGTGTGCGCTTTCGATCCTGCAGCAGTGGAGCGGACCAAGGCTGTTCTGCCGGAGTCGGATAAGGTGTCGTACTCCACGGATGCTTACGCGGCCGCAGAAGACGCTGACGCCCTACTGATCCTGACCGACTGGGCAGAGTTCGGCAAACTGGACATGAAGAAGCTGCGCACAGCTTTGCGTTACCCCATCATGATCGACGGCCGGAATATGTTTGAGCCAGCGACCGTTGCGGCCGCAGGCCTGACGTACTACAGCGTGGGCCGCCCTGCGGCTCACCCCGGTCGCGCAGAAGCAAACGCATAATTTAGAACGACGGTGACGGAAGCAAGAAGGACGAAGATGGCTTGGAAGCGTGTGTTGATTACGGGTGCAGCGGGTTTTCTTGGCTCGCACCTGACGGATGCAGTTCTAGCTGAAGGTGCGGAGGTGATAGGTGTCGATAACCTCTGCACCGGATCGCTTGAGAACCTGCAGCACCTGAAGGGCAACGCGAAGTTTACCTTTCAGCAGCACGACATCTGCCATCCCTTCGACTTCGGCGAAGTGGACTATGTCCTCAACTTCGCCTCGCCGGCCAGTCCTGTCGATTACATGAAGCTGGGACCGGAGACGCTGCGCGTCGGTTCCGACGGCACGGTCAATGCCTTGGAATTGGCGAAGAAGTACAACGCAGGTTTCCTGCACGCGTCCACGTCCGAGTGCTACGGCGATCCAGAGGTTCATCCCCAGGTTGAGACCTATTGGGGCAACGTAAACCCCATTGGTCCGCGCTCGGTCTATGACGAGGCGAAGCGCTTTTCGGAGGCCACCATCATGGCTTACCAGCGCTACTACGGCGTTCGGACTAGCATGGTGCGCATCTTCAACACGTACGGCCCGCGTCTGCAGCCGAACGATGGCCGCGTCATCAGCAACTTGATGATGCAGGCTCTCGCAGGCGACGACCTCACAGTCTACGGTGACGGCGCTCAGACGCGTTCCTTCTGCTTCCAGTCCGACCTGGTGCGGGGCATCCTTGCACTCGCCAAGTCCGGCGAACCGCTGCCGACCAACATCGGCAACCCGGAGGAGTGGACAATCCTTGAGTGCGCGAAGACCGTTCTTGACGTGACCGGCTCGTCCAGCAAGATCGTCTACCGGCCCATGCCGCAGGACGATCCCAAGCAGCGTAAGCCCGACATCACGAAGGCTCGCTCGATCCTTGGCTGGGAGCCGAAGGTCAATCTGCGCGAAGGTCTGGAGATGTCCATGGACTACTTCAAGCAGCGCATCGCACAGGCGGCTGCTGCAAAGTAACTCCCGGAGTTTGAAGAACTTCCTAAGATCCCTCCGCATGCTGCACTTCAGCGCTGCGGAGGGATTTTTCTTTGGGCCGATGCGCTCGGGCAAGAACAGGTGGGCTATCGGGGACCGTGCTGCCGCAATAGGGCGCAGCACACGGTTGCCGTGAATGACGATATCTAGTGACGATCGAAGCCGGATTTTAACTTTGGATACCACGTCACCTGGAATGCGCCTGTAGTGCTGCTTTGCGGGCCAGCCTTCCATATCGGTGCCTTCCAGCGCTCCTCCTGGAACCATGCGTTCAGTTCCACGTCTCGTTTCAACCGTTTGATCACGTCGATGCGGAAGATGTCCTGCGTCGTTCCGCCCTCAATGAAGGATTTTGATGTCTTCTTCCGGAGGTACTGCGCCGTGATGGTTTCGTTGCCGGACAGGTGATATGTCACCCACGCCTGGCCGCCCTTGCCCTCGCGGCCCATCCAGTCACCCATGATGTTGCCATTACTGGTGTAGCCCTGCCGCTGGATGTCTTCAAAGTAGACGCCCCGGCCAAGGACACTGCGCGAGGTCACGTAGTCGGTGTAGGCACCTTCCACACGGAGATCCACCTTCGGCATAAAGGGCAGTCTCGTGATGTAGATGCCCGGCCGCCAGGCGGCACGGCGCGGTGCCGAGATGGGGAAGACGTCATCGTGCGTGACGGAATCTGCGTAGAGCGTGGCGATGTTGCGCAGGAACGGCAGACGGTACGAGAAGGAAAAGGCGCTGAAGCGAGCACCTGGATCCGCACGTGAGTATTTCTCTGCGGGCGAGGTGTCATTGACGTCGAAGAAACCCTTCAGGAACGTGTGCAGCGTGATGGGTGCGTGGCCTTGGCCGCCAAAGATGATGGTGCGCTGAAAGCCGAGCTGGAAGTTCTTGGTGGGCGCGAAATCGATCTTCTCGCTGTGTGCATAGGGATGCCGCGGGTAGGTATGACCCTGCAGACTGCCGATCATAAAGTCATATCGTACGTTGCCCAGCAGCCAGCTGACCACGGGGATATGCAGCGGTTCCACGCGGTTGAAGCGGAAGGCATACATGTTCTCTGCGTTGTTTGACCAGGCCATAGCTCCGCCGACGCCGGGCCCAAGCCACGAGTCCGCCTTGCCGAACGAAATCTCATGTCCCAAAACGTGGGCAGAGGCGGTTGCCTGGAGTACGCGGAAGCGGTTGGCTGCTGGTACGGGCCCTGCGGGGATGGTCGGCTGCGGCGCGTTCAGTCCGCCGAACAGATTGTTGGGCGCGTTGTAGGTAATTCCGTCCAGCAAGGACAAGGACTGTGTCAGCGGCAGGTTGTAGCCTTCGTAGCTGGGCGCATGCTGCAGCTCGCCGCGAAAGTAGAGTGAAAACGGCCCAAGCTCGCCTGTCGCCGAGAAGCCGTCATAGCTGTTGAAGCCACTGGAGTATGGGCGTCCGTAGTCGTTGTTGAAGGTCTGACCCAGGTGATAGCTGTCACGCAGAACTGTTCCGCCAACCACGCGAGCGCCGACGTAAGCCGAGCTGAGACCGTAGACGAGTCCGCGTTTTTTGAAGGGCAGAGAGTTTGAGGAAGGCTCATCTCTCAGCTCGTAATACAGCTTGTCCAGAAGCTCCTCGGCCTGTTCGTCGCCGTTATAACGGATATCGCTCTCGGACAGATCCAGCATGTGCAGGACGCTGCGGCGTGTCCACGGGCGGAGCGAAAGGAACGCCGTATCCAGGTAACCCATGGAGTAGAGGCGCAGCAGTGCAGGGTACATCCAGCTGTCCATCGGGATATAAGGCGAACTGAGCCACTCGCCGGTGGGGACGGTCTCGCCGTCCTGCGTATAGCCAGTGCGCGCCACGACAGGCTGCGTGACGGGAGCGGTCGTAACAGCCGTCTGCGCGCCCGCTGATGCGGAAGAGGATGCCGGAGGCATCGTCTGTGCAGACGCTGCAACGCCGCCGAGAGCGATACAGACACCTGCGGACCAGGAGGCTACAGGGAGGGTATGGCGGCAGAAGCGCCGCGATGTTAGCGATCGCGCAGGGGGGAAGAGGGAATCGGCCACACGGAGATTCTAACTGCCCGGCCCCTGCGACGTTCTCTCTCTATGTCGAGGAGATATCGTTTTGTGGCAACAAGCCTCGGACCCGCAGCCGCTGCTCCATGCCTGCGAGAGCGTCGGGTGCGCCGTCCAGGCGAGTCGCCTGGATGATGGCTCCGCCCCATCCGTTGCGAGCCCGCAGCATAGCTTCCTGCACCACGCGGCAGACGGCAACTGCATCGGCGTCGTCAACGGGCAGGATCGGCACCTTCGTGCCCAGCGCGCGGCGCTGTGCGTCGGCACGGGATAACGGTTCGGAGCGTACGACGACGATCAGCGGCAGATCGTTCTGCGCGATCAGTGATAGCACACCATCCAACGCGGGGTAGCCACGCAGAAGCGCTACCGTCACAGCACGTACGCCTGTGGTCCGTGCTGTTTCAGCGTGCTGTAACGCCATGCCGGCGGCGACGGCCGCGCACTCCTCTCCACGACCCGGGCAAACGATCGAGTGAAGCGATGAAACCTCAATGGGGAAGTAGGCGGCGAGGGCTGCTTTTGCAAGAGGATCTTCGCCCTCAGTCAGCAGCGTATCTCGCCGATGCATCTGCGATAGCAGCGCGGCATGCAGCGCCTCTGGCTGCGCGATCATGGCAGCACGATCGGCGCGCGAAAGGCCTTCTGTAGCGGCTCTGTCACGCTTCGTAAGGCGCAACTGTTGCATGGTGGTGTACATGCTGCGCATGGCAGCGTCGCTGATGAGCGGCTTACCCAAAGTGGTTCATCCTCGAATCGAAAGCTATGGTGTGTGGTTGAGTATCGCATCCTTCGCGTTTAAGAAACGAGCTCGGACTCGAAGAGTATCCCCGCAAGAGGAAAGGGCGCTGACAGAAGTCAGCGCCCTCCTTGATACGAACAACGATTACTTCTTGGAAGGATCAGTACCCTCGGTGTCGATACCCAGATCGGCGAATGCCTTCTGAGCAACTTTGGCCTTGACGCTGCCCTCGCGCACCAGCTTGGATAGTGTTGCTGCCACGATGGCTGCGGCATCCACTTCAAAGTGGCGGCGCAGGTGTTCGCGGTTGTCGCTGCGACCGAAGCCGTCGGTACCCAGTGTTACCAGGCGTGAACCGAGCCATGGTGCCAGTGAGTCCGGCATGACCTTCATGTAATCGCTCGCGGCGACGATGGGGCCGTTCGATCCGGTGAGTGCCTGAAGAAGATAGGGCTGCTTCTCCTTCTCGGCGGGATGCAGCCGGTTCCAACGCTCGACGTCGAGTGCGTTCCGGCGCAGTTCCGTGTAGCTGGGGACAGACCAGACATCCGCCTCGACGTTGTACTTGGTCGAGAGGATCTCCTGCGCCTTGAGAACTTCGTTCATGATGGTGCCCGAACCGAAGAGCTGCACTGAAGCAGCGCCCTTTGCCGCGGCCTTGAACTTGTACAGGCCGCGCAAAATGCCCTCGCGGACGTTGTCGCCCTGCGGCATCTCCGGGTGGACGTAGTCCTCGTTGTACATGGTGACGTAGTAGAAGATCTGCTCGTCATCCGCGTACATGCGCTTAAGTCCGTCCTGCAGAATGATCGCGAGTTCGTAAGCGAACGCGGGATCGTAGCTGATGCAGGTGGGAATGGTGCTGGACAACACGTGCGAGTGACCGTCCTGGTGCTGCAGACCTTCGCCAAGCATGGTCGTGCGACCGGCAGTGCCGCCCATCAGGAAGCCCTTGCCACGCGAGTCTGCGAAGGCCCAGGCCATGTCGCCGATGCGCTGAAAGCCGAACATCGAGTAGTACATGTAGAAGGGAACGGACGGCAGGTTGTAGTTCGCATACGCGGTGCCTGCGGCCGTGAAGCTGGCCATCGATCCGGCTTCCGTGATGCCCTCTTCTAGGATCTGGCCGTCCTTCTCCTCGCGGTAGCTCAGCAGCACATCGCTGTCATGCGGGATGTACTTCTGGCCTTCGCTGGCGTAGATGCCGACCTGCTTGACGGCAGACTCCATGCCGAAGGTACGGCCCTCGTCGGGCACGATCGGGACGATCAGCTTGCCAATCTCTTTGTCCTTCATCAGAGCGCGCAAGATAGCGACGAAGACCATCGTGGTCGAGACAGCACGGCCCTTAGATCCGCCGAGCCACTCCTTGAAGAAGTCGACTGTGGGGGCGGCGAAGGTGAATGGCTTGACCTCGCGCTTGGGCAGATAGCCACCCAGGTTGGCGCGATGCTCCTGCATGTACTTGAGTTCAGGCGCGTCCTCGGAAGGCTTCCAGGGCTTGCCAGCAGCAGCCTGTTCTTCCGGCACAGGAATGTCGAAGCGCTTGACGAAGGCGACTACGCCCTCATCGGTCAGCTTCTTCTCGTTGTGCGCGGCGTTGCGGCCTTCGGTGGTTGCGAAGCCGTAGCCCTTGACGGTCTTGGCGAGGATGACGGTCGGTCCGCCCTTGTGCTCTACGGCCTGCTTGTAGGCGTTGTAGACCTTCAGGGGATCGTGCCCACCGCGGTGCAGGCGGCCAAGCTGCTCGTCGGACATGTCCTTCACCAGCTCCAGCAGCTCCGGGTACTTACCGAAGAAGTGCTGGCGCAGGTAGGCGCCGCCCTTGGCCTTATATGCCTGGAAGTCTCCGTCGACGCACTCTTCCATGCGCTTCAACAGCAGGCCGGTGTGGTCGCGCTCGAAGAGCGCATCCCAGTCCGAACCCCAGACGACCTTGATGACATTCCAGCCGCAACCGCGGAAGTGCGCTTCGAGTTCGTCGATGATGCGTTTGTTGCCGCGGACCGGGCCGTCGAGGCGCTGCAGGTTGCAGTTGACGACGAAGATCAGGTTGTCGAGGTTTTCGCGTGCGCCGAGCGTGAGTGCGCCGAGCGTATCGACTTCGTCCGACTCGCCGTCGCCGACGAATGCCCAGACCTTACGGTCGGTGACGGGAATCAGCTTGCGGTTCTCAAGGTAGCGCATGAAGCGCGCTTGATAAATGGCGTTCAGCGGGCCGATGCCCATGGAAACAGTGGGGAACTGCCAGAAGTCCTGCATGAGCCACGGGTGCGGATAGCTGGAGAGGCCGGCGTGGTCGCGCAGTTCGTGGCGGAAGTTGGTCAGGTGCTCTTCGGACAGGCGGCCTTCGAGGAAAGCGCGGCCGTAGACGCCGGGGGAGGCGTGGCCCTGGAAGTAGATGAAGTCGCCGGGCTGATCGCCGTAGCTGCCGTGGAAGAAGTGGTTGAATCCCACTTCCAGCAGCGTGGCGAGCGAGGAGTACGTCGAGATGTGGCCGCCGATGCCGGCGTCCTTCTTATTCTGGCCGTGGACCATGGCCATGGCGTTCCAGCGAATGAGCGCTTCAATGCGCTTTTCCATGTCGCGGTCGCCGGGATAGGGCACTTCATCGTGCTTTGGAATGGTGTTGCGGTAGGGCGTGGCGAGCTCGTTTTCGGCGTGAACACCGGCTTCTCGCGCGCGTTGACGCAGTGCTGTCATCAGGTCGGCGCCTTGTTGGGGGCCTTCCGCGACAATCATTTCGTCAAACGCTTCAATCCACTCGGCAATCTCTTGTTGCAGATCGCTCGCCGGGGGCACAGCTACATTGGTCGCCATAATGCTCCAGAAATGGTGTCACTCTGACACGCTTGAATCGTCTCAGACTGCACAGTCTTCACCGGAGCAATTATAAGTGGGAAGCGCATACCGTATAAGCACGGTCAGCTACTTGACAGGCCTAGGCTCCCCGCCGAACGACTCCGACAGTTGTTTGACGACCTGGCGCGAGAGGTAGTTGGGTCCAACGAGCAACATGAAGAATCGCCAGCTCGGATGCTGGATGATGACGGTCTCGGTCATCTGGAGGCGGGTCTGGGTGGGGGAGACGGCGTCGAGCTGGTAGATCCAGGTGCCGCGGAAGTTGCCAGGGCTGGAGAGACCGACCTCCCGCAGGCGGGGGGCGGTGCTGACCTCGACGCACATCATGATGGGCAGCTTGCCGGCGGTCTCCTGCCAGCAGGGGCGACCGTTCACCGAGCGGGCCGGGCTGACGCTGAGGCCTTTGCGCCAGGTGGGCTGATCCTGGACGTCGGCGATGCGTTCCCAGACTGCGGACTGGCTGGCGGGGACGATGGCGGTGTAGCTTGCGGTGTGATCGAGCGGCTGCATGTAGCCGATGCCCCAGGCAGCCACGATCAGAACGATCACCACGAGAACGATAGCCAGTAGTCGCCGCATCTCCCAGATCCTCCGCAGCGCTTTTAGGTCGAGTAGTCCGCGTTGATGTGGACGTATTCGACGGTGAGATCGCAGGTCAGGAACTTTGAGCGGCCGGGGCCGGAACCAAAGTCGATTGCGATGGTGTATTCGCGCTGCTGCATCTTTTCATGGACCGCGGCTTCGTCATAGCCCGCATCGCGCATACCGTGATCGAAAACGCGCACGCCGCCAATGGTGATGGTGACGTTCTCCGCTGCGAAGGGCACGCCTGCGTAGCCTGCGGCGCAGAGGATCCGCCCCCAGTTGGGATCGGCGCTGGACCATGCGGTCTTGCAGAGTGGGGAGTGTGCGATGGACTTTGCGATGATCTTTGCCGCCGTGTCGTCCGGCAGGCCGGAGACGTCGAGGGTGACGACGTGCGTCACGCCTTCGCCGTCGTCGATGACGGCGTGCGCGAGTTCGTTGCAGACACGCTGTAGCTCATTGCAGAACTCGTCCTGGAAGCTGCGCTGCACGCTGTCCCAACGGACACCGCTGGCGCCGCTGGCGAGGATGAGGACGGTGTCGTTGGTGGAGGTGTCGCCGTCGACCGAGATGGAGTTGAAGCTGGCCTCGACTGCGGGTTCGAGCAGAGCGCGCAGGTCGGCAGGCTCGATATGCAGGTCGGTGAAGAGATAGACGAGCATCGTCGCGTGCGGCGGTCCGAGCTGTGGGCCGATCATGCCGGCACCCTTGCAGCAGCCGAAGATGCGGACGGAGCTTTCGGCATCTTCGAGCGAAGCCTGCGACACCTTCATCTTAGTGTCGGTGGTCATGATGGCGGTGGCGAAGTCTTCCGCTGCGGCCTGATTGTTGGCGAGGCGGGATTGTGCGTTGGGGAGGGCCGCGGTCAGCTTTTCGACGGGCAGCGGCACGCCGATGATGCCAGTGGAGGACGGGAAGACCTGGTCGGCGGGGCAGTCGAAGATCTCGCCGGCGCGGCCGCATGTCTGCTCGGCGACCTGAATGCCCTGGGGGCCGGTGGCGCAGTTGGCGTTGCCGGCGTTGACGACGAGCGCGCGTACGCGGCCCTGGGTGGCAGCCATGTTGCGACGGCCGACGGTGACGGGCGCGGCGACGACCTGATTCTTCGTGAACATGACCGCGGCGGATGCGGCACGGTCGGCTACGGCAACGGCGACGTCGGTGCGGCCGCTGGCCTTGATGCCTGCTTTGACAGCAGCCCAGCGAAAGCCGCGGGGCAGTTCCTTACGTATTGAGGGCAATGATGTTTCCTTCCTGCTCGAGCTGGGCCACGAAGAAGCTTCCTTCCTCACGCGTTGGTGATGTGCGGGGCGAAAGCTAAACCTCAGGGGCTAAAGCCCGGTCTATCGATGAAGTTTGTTGGCACAGCTGAAGCTGTGCCCTTCCGGTCAATTGGCATTCTCAGTTATTGAGGCTTTGCCCTTCCACGCAATCGCATCCTCAGTTGTTGAGGCTTTGCCCTTCCACGCAATTGCATTCTCAGTTGTTGAGGCTTTGCCCTTCCACGCAATTGCATTCTC